>Ga0209349_1000213_pt1 | contig 32089 bp, 46 predicted proteins | sample ETNvirnome_2_130_FD_184067 | JGI IMG/M metagenome (GOLD analysis project Ga0209349, IMG submission 184067) | Marine viral communities from the Pacific Ocean - ETNP_2_130 (SPAdes) (version 2) | ecosystem: Environmental > Aquatic > Marine > Oceanic | place: Pacific Ocean | collected 2013-06-22
AGTGATTTCTCAATTGTTAAAGATCCAGAAGAAATTACGATCATCACCGATATTATGCGTGAGTTTCCTCCGGACTCCAAGACATATATTATGACCGCTCGACGGGGTAAATCTCTCGGCCCTATTCTAGACTATCTTGAAGAAATAGGAATTGATTCAAATCAAGTACGACCTATCGCGACTCAAGGTGAATCTAAGGGTGATGTGATTGTCCACATGATCGGACAAAAGCTGATGCCAGATGGCAAATCCAACATCAATCGTGTGGAATATTATGAAGATTCTGGAAAGAACATTGACGACGTATTACGAAAGGTGTGTGAGAACCCAGATTTAGACGAGATTAAACCAATAGATTTTGAGCTAATCATTAACAAAGTTATCAATAATGATGGCCAGTATAGTATTCATAGGATTGAATGTAGTCCGCCAAACTAATTAAGAGCGGTGGAGGAACTAATAATGAACGACTCGAACGGATGGGAAACATACTCCAAACTGGTGCTGCAGCAGCTAGAAACTCTCTCAGGTGGAATCGAGGCATTGCGCACAGAACTGCAGGATGTAAAAGGCCAGCTAACCGAACTTAAGGCTAAAGAAGATCGAATACAAGATCTGAAAACATGGAAAGAGAAAATGGATGATGTGGCATCGCCACCCCAACTGGCCACAGCCTTGGCGGCCGTGGATGATCTTAAAACATTTAAAACTAAATCAGTAACTATCTTTATGGTAGTGCAGGCAATTATGGGGTTTGTATTAGCCTATACACACATATTTTAGTTGCACATTTAGATGAGTCTGTTATATTATTTATATGACAAATTTCAAAGTGACTGACTTGGTTGCTAAAAAACACCCCAACACAGGGAAACATCTTCAAATAGGGATTGTTATAAAAAACCAAAAAGACGTCTTGTCGGTGAGATGGTTGTGGTATAACAAAACTTTCTTTATGGAAAAAGAAGGAGATATTTTTAAAGAACTAAATAATCATCATCTTTTGTCTACTGTACACCTGAAACATAAGGATGCAAACACTATATTGTGTGGTCTCAGTCATAATTATCTTGATGGCCAACACCAAGATAACCAAACGGCGACTTGAACAAATTATGCGGCAGTTGACCGGAGATACCTCCACAAAAGAGGATCTAGTACCAGAAGTGTCGATTCGCGGTACTGGTGACATTTGGTGCTATTGTGAATCTAAAAAGACACTTATTAAAGTACCGCGCGGTATTAAGGGATATATTCTTGATGAAAATATCGGCAACGAGAAAGTTATTGTATATTTATTTACAGGATATATGGTAGAAATAGAGGCCAAAGAATTAATTTATACAGGATTTGATTAGGATATGTTATTTACATTTGGGTATTTTTGGAAATTTATAGGCGTCCTCTTGGCAGCATGGGGACTCTATGGATTCGTTGGCTATGAATTCACGGTTATTACGTTAGTAGCGGTTTTGATTGGGCTTCAAGTGGGCAAAATGTGATATTTAGATGAAAATATAGCAAATTCACTTACCAATCACAATAAATCTTCTATTTATTGTGATGACATCCAAACCCAGAAAATATTATACCCCAGGCACAAACGGGCAAGCCGCCACTCGAAAGAAAGGCTACATGGTGCGCTGGTGGTGTGAGGAGGAAAAAAGAACCCTTGCTGAAGGGCCTTTCCGTGATAAGAAAAAGGCAGAGTCAGAACAGAACACCAAGCTTCTTGCAGGCATATGCTCGTGGTTGGTCTCATATGTCGACTAAAAAAAGTTCTTTTGGCGAATTATCTTCCAAAGATTTTGAAGTAGGTGATATAGTAGAATGGACCAAGTGGAATTCCCAAAAAGAACGCTTTGACAAACACTACGGGGTGCTGTTGGAGGTGAAGAATCAAATTAAGTCCAACAGATTTGTTTCTATCTCGCGAGTACTCCCACTTACAGACGAACAAGTTGAAAAAGAGTTTTTTACTTTAAGTTTGTGCGTGGTATCTCGGGGTTGTCGTAATATTGACACAAAAGAAGATTGAGCGAATTTAAATAACTATTTATTATTATGGTTGATGTATTAAAATCATTAATTACGCAATTCATGCCTTTTGCGCAAGAAAAAATTGGTTTTGAAAGGCCGCCGAGGCTGTTTTTGAAACAGGACTCTCAAAATGCCCAAAACCCATTAGGCAAGACGGCTTATTATGATCCACGCGAACAATCAGTGACCTTATACATTACCGACCGTCACCCTAAAGATGTTTTACGTTCTTTGGGACACGAATTGGTGCACCATAAACAAAACTGTGATGGAAAATTTGATGATATCCAGCCAGGGGACATGGGAGAGGGTTACGCCCAATCTCACCCGGGCTTACGAGACATGGAATTTGAAGCCAATAGTGAAGGTAGTATGGCTTTGAGAGATTTTGAAGACCACTTAAAGAAGGAAAACACTATTTACTACGAACATCTACAAAAGGGAGAAAAACAGATGTCAATTAAAGATTGGAAAAATAAGGAAGTATCCCAGCTTTTATCAGAAGCATGGGGTTTTAAATTTAATTCACTTCAAGAGTTTGAAGAATTCGACGGGAACGGCGAACTTCAAGCAGAAGGTGAGGAAGAAGATCAGCGCGCCGCCCGCAAGCAGCGTAAGGGACGCGAAGATCACCAGCGCAAGATTCGTGAAGACGACGATGAGTCACTTGAAGAAGGCGAAGAAGTTCAGGAAGAAGGTGTGCTAGGCACAGCGCTCAAGGCCGCTAACCCCGTGTTGGGAATGGCTACTGATGCGGTGGGTCTTACGGGGGGTGACGATAAAGGAAGTCGAGATACAGATACATATAAGCGCGACGATGAAGGAGAGGAAGAGGAACAAGATGCAACTCCAACTTCTGGCGCCGAAACAGCTGACACACAAGATGACGAAGGTGACGAAGGTGATGAAAAGGAGCTTGATGAGCGTCACAAGCCCGACAACGTTACTCAGGGTCGAGGGCCAGCACGACGCAAGAAGAATCTTAAGACCGGTCAAAAGACCATTGATGAAGCGCAAGTTCGTTGGGCTATGCGTGAAGCTATTAAACGCTTTAAGGAAAACCAAAGAATGAACGGTAAATCTAAAAATTGAGCTTCGAATTGAACTCAAAAAGCTTAAAAACAAGCTTGTACTCGATTTATTATGGCTTCAACAATTGGAGGATAGAGAAGTGTCTTTAAATTCAACATGGCGAAACTTTCTTAATGAGAGTTTGGATGAAAAAACAATCTTTACTTATATACAAGGTCTTGAAGAAGTGATTTCCAATCTTAAGCCTAAAACAATGACCGAAAAAAGAAGATTAAGTTTGGCCAAACAACATTTACGTGAAGTTAAGCGATACGCGCGCAAAATGCAAGGTAATCTTGAAGTACTCAGTGAAAAATTGAATATCTTAGAAGAATCCCAAGGAGAATGATATGGGTGGTGCAGCAGGACACATGGCTCACCCGTTTGATTTAGGGTGGGTAGACACAGGTAACGATCTCATAGACTTTTTCGAAAAGGCAAAAACCTTTGTCGAAAAGAAAGGCGCCGGTGCAGTCAAAATAGACGGCGTAAATGTGTCATTCAAAGTAGTAGAAACTCCTCGTGGACATGAGTTTGCTGTGGATCGGGGTTCTCTTAAAAATATCGATATCGACGGCATTACGATGGCTCGGGTAGATGATAGATTCCCCGAAGGTCACGGCATGAGGCCGGCCATTCGAACGTTATTAACAATTCTTAATACGGCGTTGCCATCATTAAAGCCACAATTAGAAGAATTGGGTATGTGGGACGATCCCTCCCGCTTTCTTAATACTGAATATGTAGCTGGGACAACTAACGTAACTCAATATGATGAAAATTTCCTGGCTATTCACGGGTTAAATCAGTTTTATCAAAAAGTGGCTAAGTCCGGGGCAAGCAAGGGCAATATACGGCCCGGTGCATCCAGACCGGAAGGGGTCAAAGCGCCCAGCGTCGAAGTACCATATGATCCAAAGATTATGGAAAAACTGATCGAAAAGTTAAACCCCACAGCTAATGAATATGGATTTCAAGTATATGGCTCAGTTCCTACTGAGCGCATCGGAGGCGACGAGATTGATTTTTCTCAAACACTAGCTGAGCCATTTACGGTGAGAATCTCCGACGGGCGCGAAGTTACGAAGACACTCAAAGAATGGCTCTCAGAGGTGTCTAATCCGCGCTATAAGACCGTCAAGCTTAAGAGTGGTAAGTCGACTCACCCTCTCCACAAAGAACTCTATAAAGCCATTCTAAACGGTTCACCGGCCCTAGTTGATTTTGTTGAAGAACAAGATGCCGAAAGCGCAATTCAAGGCGCAATCATCATGCATGCAACGCGTATGTTAGGAAACGATATTCTACGAGGGCTGACTAGTCCCATGGGAGATGTAATGAGTCACGAAGGTGTCGTCTTACGAGACGATAACCTCTTCGGCTTAAATCCTGTTAAGATTACGGGAGAATTCATTCTTGGAGGAATGGGTTCTGCTTTCCAAGATGATACTGCGTTAACGGAAACCGAGGATGAAGATGATGATCCGGTGGTGGATACTGATTTTGGAAAAACATATGCTATCGTACCCGGCGCTTTTAAGCCGCCGCACATTGGCCATGCAGATATGGTACGACGATATGCAACAGGAGATGGTGTGCCAAGAGCAGATGAGGTACGCGTAGTTATATCTGCGCCCATGAATGCACAACGTACACTAAAGGATGGAACTGTAATTAATGAAGACCACGCTATTAAGTTATGGCGAGACCTTTTCCCTGACGTAGCAAATCTTCCCAATGTCCAGTTTGAAATTGCACCACCCACCATGCGTTCACCGGTTACCGTTGCATATGAATATGTTGGAAATAAAAGCCCCCTTCCATTGAAGGATGGAGACAGTATTATGCTCGGCGCTAGCCTCAAGGATGACGACTGGAAGCGATGGGTTGGGGCAGACAAAATTAAAGTCCATCCCGGAGTAAAATTGCTATCTGGTGAGGAATATGCTGTACCTGCTTTGACACGTCCTGACGGGGAGAACTTTAGTGCTACAACTATGCGCGAACTTATTTCTTCCTTAGTAGAAAATCCGTCGGATGCAGAGGCGTATAGTGCTTTAACCGAGTTTGTACCACCAGATAAAATTGATGTGTTGTTTTCTACTTTAAATCTTCCGTCCCTGGGTAAAATCGATGAAACGTCTTCCGGTGGTGGGGGCGGGGGCGGCAATAGTACAGCCACAGGGGCAGTAGGGGGGTATGCTGGCGGTGTCCCTTTGGGATTTACGTCGGATAGAGCCGGCAAAAGAGATAAAAAGAAAAAAAGAAAGAAGGCTAGCATGATTCGAGAAGAAAATATTGATTTAAGCATCGTAGAGGAAGTTATGAGACTAATTATAGAAAAGGATATCGTGCAATGAACTCACAAGAAGAAGAATCTCTTAGAGAGAACATAAGACACCTGATCAAGTTTGTCAAGAAAAAAAAGATAAACGAAGAAGAAGAACTTCGACATATTATTGGTAGTCTGTTAGATTATGAATTATATTCAATTCTCACAGAAGCTTCGTTGCCGGATGTGGATCCAGCCCCAAACAAATCTACCGGTATTAATGTGTTAGAAGAACTCCTTAAGAAGATTATACCAGTTTTAGAAACAGATTACAAGTCTTTAACAACAAATCCGGACCAAAGAGACTCTTTTCGTGCACATATTATTAATGCTGTAGTAAACACTCTCACACCGGCGCGCGTTAATACAGCTGCTGGCGATGAGGAAAGCGAAGAACTAGAAGCCGTGGATGAAGAAATCGATATTTCTGTTGGTGGTAGCGATGATGATAAATTTATTGATATTCGTACTGATGCAGAAAAAGCCACAGAAGAGGAGGAGACTGATCCTCGCGCAGAGTTCGCCTCGGGCGTCGAAGGCGCCGATGAGACTGGGCGCAATATGGCTTACGAATCTTTCAAAAAGGTTGAAAGCAGTATTATTGATTCCTACGAGCTTTTAAGCAATCCAGAAGATCAAGAACTGTTTTATGATTACTTGATTGCAAATCTAAAGTTATATTTTGACAAGTTTGAAACTGAATTGGCCGACAGTGTAGAAGAACCAAGCAATCAAGCTTATGATATGGCCAAGGAAGAAGAGCCTGAACCCCCGGAAGAAGGAGGGGAAGAACCCCTGGCATTACAAGAATATATTAATTCTTTATGAAAAAAACTTCCAAAAAAAACTTGACAACTGTGAATAAGAGCATTATACTTAAGTTGTGCCGGCAAGGTGATCTTAATGATCAAATATTAGTTAATATTAATAAACTATCATTAGAAGATCTAATAGCCGTTAAACTAGAACTAGCAGCTACCAATTTAAATAATCGTCTTTATGGTTTTGATTTATGGCGACAGTCTTCGAATATTATGAAAGAAGCTCTATTAAAATTTGCAATATCAACCACAAGTTCTAAGAAAGACGCAGCGCGGTTTTTAGGGTTGACTTATGTGGAATTTAAAAGAGTATCTAAACAATTCAAAGTAAAGGATTACTTTTCAGAAGATATTTGAAAACTCAAACTCATTCGGTGTAAACTATATTAAGTAACAGGGGCTCCATACCTATTATGAGCCACTAAACCAGACGAGGTTAAATTAAATTAACTGTAGGTCAGCTGTGGTGAGCAAAAGATCCACAACCGAATGACATTTTTTTACAAAAAGGCTATTTATTGCATGAGGCACATATGAAAACGCTATTTTTTGTACTCGGCTTGTTATTGTCATGCAAACCTAGCAAAGTAAAAATTACAGAAACCGACGAACCGATCAGCACAGAAGAGACAGCTGTTGAAGAAGTTTATTTAGAACCCGTAGGGGTTATTCCAGCAGACGACTGTCAACAAATTGATATTGGCGACAAGGCATGCAATTTTAGATTAGCTGATCAGAACGCAGATACATGGGATCTATATTCCCACTCCGGAGATTTAATTATATTAGACTTCTCTACAGTGTGGTGTTATCCGTGTCAAATGGCGGGCTATTATGCTCAAAGTATTCAAGATGATTATAGTGATGACGGCGTTCAGTTTGTAACCATATTAATTGACGGAGCTACTTCTGGTGTTGAACCAACAGAAAGCGAAATCGACGCGTGGGTTAGTGACCATGGAATAACGTCAGCACCTATATTACAGGGATCACGCACGAAAATGTTAGATCCCGCAGGTGTGGGAATTGAGGGTTATTTGCTCGGAGCATTTCCTACCTATATTTATATTGGAAGAGATATGAAATTCATTGGTGGACATGTAGGGTTCAGTGATGAATATGTAAGACAACAAATTGAGGAAAATTTATAATGTGGAAAATTTACAAGTGGGACGGCCACTATATTCAAGGTGATTTTGTAAGCAAACACCGTAGCGAAGATGCAGCACTTAAAAAGGCAGCAAAAGAAATGGATTTTACGTTTGCTGAAAAATCAAAAATAGGAAAGGAAACACTAATTTGGTTAGATGACGGTAGTCATACGCCGGTTGGAGTAATTGTAAAGAAATCGAGGGGGTGATATAGGTTTCGACGGGGTATTGAAGAAGTCGAGTGCAAGCAGGTTAGATACGACCTTAACAGTTCAAATTAAATTAGTTGCCAATAACAACTTACACTTCGAAGCAGCTGCTCTAGCAGCATAATCGACTGGGCTGTTGATAGCCTTGTTACCCAATATCAACTAACAGGTAGAGACCCTGCGAAAATAAAAAAATCGAATAGGTTACCCTCCGGATAGGAGGTGGGACGCAACAGGTCAGTAAGCGTCGGCTGGAACCCTGACTATCTTTGTTGGTTTGTGATAGTAAACCAAACAAGCTTGTGAATGACTTAACTTTGGACGTATTGCGGACGCGGGTTCGACTCCCGCCACCTCCACCATTTTTATTATGTTTAATTGGTTTAAAAAGAAAAATAAGATATTGAGTGAAAGTCTTTTTCACGAACAAGAGATAAAGGATGCCATAGAAGAATCTCTGTGGGAGATCAAAGAAGAATATGATCTTCCTACAGAAGAGGTTCTTAATGTGGTACAATCAAAAAGAAAGAATTTAGATTATATGCATAAAGCTCTTTCGAAAAAAACAACCAAGGAGAACCTATGAGCTGGATATCAGACAAGATTGTTCAAATACAATCTGTATTTGCTTCTTACACCCAAGGAACAAATAAAAAAGCAGCTAATTTTGGTGATCTTAAAGTAAGTGAACTTAAGGCAATTGCGAAAGAGAAAGGCCTTAAAGGATACACAAACTTAAGAAAAGCCGAATTAATAGAAATGCTTAACCAAAATTAAATTTGTTTGATATGTACTAATGTACATCAAAAACAAAGGAGTTTGGAGGTTTGTATGTTTAAAAAAGTACTTTTTGTGCTGATGATGTCTGCTTGTGCAAAATACGGCGCCGTTGAACCAACGTCTGGCGGCCTATATGGGTTCGCCGGTGAAAATTTTTCATCAACGAATAGCCCGTGCCTTGATGGAGTAATTACAACAATAGATCATAGCTGTGCCGTCCCTATGCAAATAGAGGAGGGGTCTCCTTACATTATAATACAATGTGAAAGGGTGCGCGAAGGATCTATTCCATGGAATAAATATAATATTATTGCTCTAACCAATGCTGAAATCGAGGATCCAGAAGAGGCCACAATGATATGTGTAGATCCTTATGCAAGAGTATATATACAACAACGTCCATGATATAAGTTAGTGAAAATAAAGGTAGCATTTTACAAAGGTAAAGGGAATTATTTAAACGGAATTGTCCGCTGGTGGACCAAGAGTGTTTATAGTCATGCCGAATTAGTGTTACCTGACGGAATAACATGGATGGGAATAAGCCCATTCTTGAAATCCAAGGTGGATAGCCGCAAAAAACTAATAATTAATTACACAGACTGGGATTTTATTACTTTAGATATTACCCAAGAGCAAGTAGATATTATAATGGAATTCTTCGAAGACACAAAAGGTCACCGATACGATTGGGTTGGAATGCTTTTGTCTCAATTTCTTCCTTGCAAAATTAAACATAAAAAGAGATGGTATTGCAGCGAGTGGATCGCCTATGCTTTAAGAATTGCGTGTGTTTTTGACTGGCGAATAATTAAAATTTATGATAGAAAAGACTTGTCACCCGCCATTCTATATGATTTAGTGAAAGACATTAAAGATGAAAACCAGAAGATTTAAAATAGACGAATGGGTAGGATATTGTCCATTTCCGGATTCCAATTTTGGAAATCTCAAAGAAGAGCGCCTCCGCGCCGTTATTTTGGAAGTATTAGATAAAAGAGATCGCCACGATTATCGAATATTCATCGATGATGGAACGTCAACAATCAGAAAAGTAAAAGAAGAAAATCTATTTCCGCATAATAAAACTAAATAATATTAGGATGTATGTTAATTAACCTACACACCAATCCCAGATAGTATTAAAATATACATTGATAGATTTGAAACCGATCAATGGGCTTACAACGACCAAACCAATACGGTCAACTTGTTTCGAACGCCCGCTGAAGGCGCTTTGGTCGAAGCAGCCTATATCAAGACACCGGAAGAAGAATGAGCCACAAAGCAAAACATCGTAGTTTTAGACGTCGACGAAAAGTTGGTTCTAAAAAGCGAAAAAACCGTCGCAAGGCGCGCGGAATCAAGAGGTAGGAATTATCGATGGCAGTACACAAAGATATGTTTGATGAGGAGTCAACTGCATCTGATCCCCCCACAGTAATGGTTAGTGGGGGGTTTGATCCGGTGCACGTAGGACACATCCGAATGATCCGAGAAGCCGCACAGGTTGGCGGTGTTATTGTAATCGCCAATTCAGACGAGTGGCTCTATCGGAATAAAGGTTTTACTTTTATGGATTTTAAGGCACGCCATGAAATTTTAGATTCTATTAAAGGGGTCGTCTTGGTTGATTCTGTAAATGATGCAGATGATACGGTTTGTGATGCTATTCGTCGTCACAAACCGACCTATTTTGCGAACGGCGGAGATCGACACCATGATAACACTCCAGAAGTGATATTGTGTAAAAAACTTGGTGTTGAACTGCTGTGGGGAATTGGAGGATATGAAAAAATAGATAGTTTAATCCCGCCCCGAAGCAAAAGTAGAAATTTTGATACCCCTCCTCAACGAGCATCACCAAAAACATCCTCTCGATAAATAGAATGATTATTTGTAGGATTTTAGTTGACAAACCCCATCAAGAATGTTAAGATAACAATATGGGCAAACAATATGAGTCATGCTACTTGTCTGAAAAGGGTCATAACAATTTTTGGTATCCCTCGCAGAAGCGGTCTTTTATAAAACACAACTGTGAATATACACGACTTTCATGGTTGGGGGGTACTGATCGCAACTTGATACCACTAAAGGTAAGTAAATCCTGCATTTCAGCCTTCAAGCGTGAAGAAACAAATGAGTTTATTGTCGTGTGGATAAAAAAAGATAAACTACCTTTGGGGACGAATAATTGAGATGTTACCATGTTTAAAACAATACGACAATTTTTTAAAAAAGGAGAAATAAAGGATATGTCCGAAAATCAATATGACACGAGAGGTGTCAACAAACTAAAAAACCAATTGAAAAATCAGGGAGAAACAGTAAGCAAGATGCGACATCGAATCAGCTCCCTGTCTGATGAGATTGCGACACTACGCTCAGAGGTAGAGTATTTTAAAAAGTACGTCACTGATGATATGCAACGTTTAGTCGAAAAGATCGAAGCGAAATAACATGCAATACTATCCTCAACATTATTTTGGATTTGCCGTTAATGGCGCCGTAGCCGAAAAGCTACAATTAAACGAAGCGTTTGATGAGTACGAGATGAGCTATGATGAAGAAGGATTCTTCGATGGCTTTGAGAAGAAATTTGGAGTTGAACCGTATAAGTTTGCCGACACCACATACGAACGCGGCGGATATGTTCAAGGTTTAACCGGGTTCGACTGGGATAACACCTACATATGTTTTCATCCAGCAACCACAGGTGACGACAAGTGGAATGCCATGGTGGAGACCTTGGAGAGCTTAGGAATTTCGATAGATGAAGGCCGATGGTCACAATTAGGATGATTGGCGCTGTTCTGCTCGCCTTATAAGCGGAAGGGGGCTGCCCGACCCAAACGTAGGCAGAGGTTTCCGGTTATCCTGGTCATATGCAGAAAACCGGTTTTTGGGGTGAGGCGCTCCTGGCATGCGCACCGGGTTGTTACCCCGACCGTTGCTGGTTCGAGTCCAGCCGCCCCAGCCACATATGAAGTACAAAGTGGGCGATGTTGTGCTAGTCGAATCACATGCAGGACCAAAAGTTCGGGTACGCCTAAAGAAGCGTATTTTGAAGCCGAAAAATTTCTGGGGTGCTGATGGCTGGGATGCACAAATAATATATAAAAAAGATGTTGACGCATTACGTCAAAGTGGTGTACCATATAAAAAAGATGAAAAACCAATTGTGTTTGTATTTGATTGGCAACTTATTAAGAAACAACGCAAACATGCGGGTGTAGCTCAGCGGTAGAGCCCCACGTTGCCAACGTGGCTGTCGCTGGTTCGAATCCAGTCACCCGCTCCATTTGGATAAATAATTGAGCAACTTAACCACAACTTTCAACTATATATAAGTGAATATAGGGAGCACATGTCATACAAAAAGAACTATGTCTTAGACACTAGTGTATATCTTACAGAAGCTAGCTCAATTTTTAAATTTGGTCGCAATGATATATTTGTTCCCCTTAAGGTTTTAGAAGAGATTGATGGGCACAAGAAGCGACAAGACTCTGTGGGGGCGAATGCGCGCCATTTTATTCGTATTTTAGACGATCTCCGCGCTAAAGGATCACTAGAAAAAGGGGTTAGGATTGCCAAGGGCCTTGGTATCCTTAAAATCATGTCATATTCTTGTCTGAATGAAGCAGTCTTTCCTCCGGATTTAGATATGCGCCACCCCGATCATACCATTATCGCAACTGCTAAGGCAATTCAAATAATGCATTCGGGCATGAAAACCATCTTGGTATCGCGCGATATTAATATGCGAGTTATTTGTGACTCAATTGGCTTAATAGCCGAGGACTATGTATCCGAAAAGGCAGTAAGATCATCCGAAGATCTTTACAACGGTTTTGTCACACAGCCCGTGGACGAACAAATAATTGATCGCCATTACGCAGGCGAAGAAATTTTGATAGACAAGGACGAAATGGATGAATTGTGGTATCCCAATCAATATGTGATGATGATATCAAATGCGAATGAAAAAAAATCAGCCCTGGCCCGCTTTAGAACCTATCACGAACCTCTTAAAAAGATTGTGCACAAAAAACTAACTGATTGGAACATCGATGCGCGAAACAAAGAACAGGCATTCGCTATTGACATGCTAATGGATCCCTCTATCAAAGTAGTTACCTTGGTCGGGCGCGCTGGATCTGGAAAGACGCTGATGGCGATAGCAGCCGGCCTCCAACAGACGATTGGATTACGCAGCGAGAACAATCACTATGATCGCCTCATTGTATCCAGGCCTGTACAACCGCTGGGTAAAGATATTGGATTCCTTCCCGGAACTATGGAAGAAAAAATGCTACCATGGCTGATGCCGATTCAAGATAACCTTAAATTTCTAATGGGTGATCGAACAAACCTGCAGATGTATATGGAAAAAGGCAAAATTGAAGTAGAAGCTTTAACCTATATCCGCGGCCGCTCAATCGCGAATGCGTTTATTGTAATTGATGAAGCTCAGAATCTAACGAAGCATGAAATTAAAACTATCATCACTAGGATTGGCGAAGGAACAAAAATAGTTTTGACAGGAGATATTGAACAAATTGATAACGTATATGTAAATGAAACTTCTAATGGCTTAGCCCATGCCATCGAAAAATTTAAAGAATATCCAATTGCAGGACACGTAACCTTTAAAAAGGGAGAAAGGTCCGAAGTGGCCACGTTGGCCTCGAAAGTTTTATAAAACAGTTGACATACTTTAATAATATGTTATAATTAATTAATCAGGAGATATTATGAACGACAAAAACACATCCACAGAAACACTTTCCGACAATAGCGTTAATGAGAGTTTGATTGAAAACCCAATGTTATCGATGATTGTAGAGAAGGACACCGCCTTAAAGAAATTTTTAGTAGATTATGTGGGCGAAAAGCTAGATCAAGAAGAAGTAACCGTACACATGATTGCAGAAGTTATGGCCTCTGACTTTCCAGAGTTTCTTTTTCCTCTTGCTGAAGAGAATTTCTTGCGTGGCTATAAAATTGGATTAAATGATGCGGAATTACTTGAAAAAAGCCCACCAAAAAACTAATGATGAACAGCTAAATTTCTATACACCATTAGGCATTCATGTCTATATTCAGCAGCCACTCTTAAATGACTCTGTTGATCTTGAAAGTGTAGTAAATAAAGTTGAATCAATTTTGCCGGCCCACCTTTTATCAGAGGTGGAAATGATAATTGTGGGCTGGTTTGAGGAATTTGAAAAACAGGACATCAACGCCTTTTACAAGGACGGCGCACTCTATATTTCAAATATTCAAGATGATGAAGCAGACATGTGTGATGATATTATCCATGAGGTGGCACACGCCATAGAAGAGAGTAGCGGGTATACGATATATGCGGATAATAAAATCAAAGATGAGTTTTTAAGGAAACGCCAATATCTTCATGACATTCTTTGGAAACATGGATATAAAGCCCCGATTGAGTTTTTTACAAATTTAGAATATAACAAAGAGTTTGACGAATTTCTTCATAAAAAAATTGGCTACAATAAGTTATCCGGGTGGATAACGGGCCTTTTCATCAGTCCCTATGCGGCGACGGCACTGCGAGAATACTTTGCAACTGGATTCACCGATTATTACATGCATCCCGATGAACATAGATACTTACAGAAAGTGTCCCCGGCCGTCTATAAAAAAATAATAACACTTCAAGACGAAGAATTACTTGACATCACACATTAATGTGGTTATAATAGAGTATTATAGAGAGAGATATGTCACACATTTCCTATTCAGAATTAAAGGATTGGTCTTTTTGCGCCTTCTATCATAAGCTTACACGTGTAGATAAGATAGAAGGATTTGCTGGAAATGCATATACGGCCTTTGGAACAGCCGTACACGCAGTCTGCGAAAAGAAACTACTTAAAGAAGAATTTGACGATGAACAGTATTTTATTGATAGCTTTAGTAAGTGCATATCTGATTTACCTGCTGACGTCGAGGTGGATAGCGGACTTGTTGATCAAATGGTGGGACAGGGAAAAAGACTGATTCCTTATATTCAAGATGCACTAAATGATTATTTCGAAGACTTTGAGGTATTGGCTGTGGAAATACCACTAATGGAAGCCATCGATGATCAAGATGGTTATAACTTTAAAGGTTATATCGACGCTGTTGTGGCGACGCCGGACGGAAAGGTACATATTTTTGACTGGAAGACCTGCTCGTGGGGTTGGGACTCTCGCAAAAAGAATGACAAAATGGTGACATATCAGTTAACATTGTACAAACACTACTTTTGTCAGAAAATGAATGTCGATCCAAAGAACGTTGAGACACACTTCGCACTACTTAAGAGAACAGCCAAGAAAAACCATGTCGAGTTTTTCAGAGTAACCAGCGGTACAAAAAAAACCGAAAATGCTCTTAAACTTTTGAGAACTGCGTTATATAATATCCAAAACAAACGATATTTAAAAAATCGGCTGTCTTGTACATCCGGTTATGGTTGCAAATTTTATAAGACAGAACACTGTCCATGAGGAATAAATGAAAAAAATAAAGATTTTAACAATCTCTGACCACCCGCTCAGCCCCAGCGGTGTTGGCACACAAACCAAGTATTTTATTGAAGCGCTCTTACGAACAGGGCGCTATCAGTTTATTTGCTTGGGAGGGGCAATCAAGCACAACGATTATACGCCGCAACGTATCGACCCCTGGGGAGACGATTGGCGTGTCTTTCCGGTGGATGGCTACGGAACACATGAAATGATTCGTTCTGTCTTATCGAAAGAAAGACCGGATGTTTTGTGGTTTATGACTGACCCACGATTTTATGGATGGTTGTGGGAAATCGAAAACGAAATCCGTGCGAATATTCCGATGGTATATTATCACGTGTGGGACAACTTCCCCGCTCCAGTATTCAACAACGTCTACTATAAATCTAACGATGAGGTAGTGTGCATTTCGAAAGTAACCCACCAAATTCTGCAAGAAGTAGCACCAGATGTATCTTCCTGTTATTTGCCCCATGCGGTTGATCCGGCACATTTCCATCCCTACACGACGGTTGAAGAAAAACTGAAAACACAACAGGTCCGAGATCGAATTTTGGGAGCTTCTTCAGAAAGAGTAGCAAATCCCAAAAAGAAAATTTTCATGTGGAATAATCGAAATGCCCGCCGCAAGCAATCTGGAACACTAATTTGGTGGTTTAAGGAGTTTTTGGATAAGGTGGGGCACGACAAGGCCATGCTTTTGATGCATACTGACGCGCGAGATCCACACGGTCAAGATTTACCACATATCATCGAGCATCTCGGTGTGGGCGAAGGCCAAGTTCTTCTTTCAACAGAAAAAGTAGAGCCCCAACACCTTGCAGCCCTGTATAATGCAGCCGACTTCACTATTAATATATCAGATGCGGAAGGATTCGGTCTTTCTACTTTAGAATCTCTGGCTTGCGGAACACCTATTATTGTAAACATGACCGGTGGATTGCAGGAACAAGTGACCGACGGCGAAAATTGGTTTGGATTTGGGATTGAACCTAGCTCCAAGGCGATTATAGGCTCCCTGCAAGTGCCATATATTTACGAAGATCGTATTTCCAAGGAAGATTTTCATGACACACTGCAACGAGCCTTACAAATGCGACCAACAGTATATAAAAAGATGAGTAAAAACGGACGATTACATGTCCTTAACAATTATAGTTTTGAATCTTATCAACAAAACTGGATTAATCTTATGGACGGTATTGTGGAGAAGCATGGTTCGTGGGAAACTCGTCATAACCATCAGCGTTGGCATTTAATGGAGGTAGCGTGAAATATAAACTGTTTTTTAAAGGGCCGCTATTAACAAGATCTGGATATGGTGAACAGGCTCGTTTTGCGCTCCGGGCACTACGCTCACGCCCCGAGTTATTTGATATTTATATTCAACCTCTTAATTGGGGACAGACATCGTGGATTAGTGAAGAATCGGAAGAACGAAGTTGGATTGACGCCACTATCGAAAAGACGCTGGGCTACATTCATGGCGACGGCCAACCACACTTTGATGTGTCGTTTCAGGTTACAATTCCGAATGAATGGGAAAAGAACGCCAGAGTGAACGTGGGGTATACAGCCGGAATGGAGACCACCAGAGTAGCTCACCAGTGGATTGAAAAGGGCAACCTGATGGATCGAATCGTGGTGGTATCTAACCACTCCAAGAAAACGTACGCAGACACAGTATATACAGCACACAACGACCAAACAGGAGAAGTGGTAGAACTCAAACTCACTACTCCAATTGATGCCGTCAATTATCCTGTTAAAGATTTTGGAGAGTGCCCGAAGCTAGATTTGGCTTTGGATTATGACTTTAATTTCTTGGTCATGGCTCAATTTGGCCCACGTAAAAATATTCCAACAACTGTTAAGTGGTTTTTGGAAGAATTTAGGGACGAGGAAGTTGGACTGGTTCTTAAAACCAACATTGCTAAAAATTGTGTGATGGATCGCCAAAAGTTGTTTAATGATTTAAAGGCTTACGTAAATAGACCCGGCGTCGAAGAACACAAGTGTAAGGTATATCTTTTGCATGGTGACATGAGCGACTCCGAAATTCATTCATTATTTGAACACCCGAAACTTTCAGCGCTTCTCACCTTAACTCACGGAGAGGGGTTTGGTCTGCCAGTGTTTGAGGCTGCGTATACCGGCATGCCAGTCGTTGCGCCCGGGTGGTCGGGCCACCTGGACTTTTTGGTCGATCCTAAGACCAGAGAAGATCATTTTTATAATGTAGAATATGATATTCAGCCGATCCCCGAGAATGTTGTATGGGAAGGGGTAATCATAAAGGAATCAATGTGGGCCTATCCACGAGAGCACTCAGCCAAGAAACAAATGAGACGATGTTATACCCACCTTACGTCAGGAGAGGATAATCCCGGAACAAAATCGGCAAAATTTAATGCAAAGCGCCTGTCGACAGTAATGTCCGAAGAAAACCAATACAGCGCCATGGTGAAAGTGGTGTGTGATGCTTTGGGGATCGATCCGAACGACTCTCATGAAGAAGAAATTATAGAATTTGAGTAGTTATGAAAAAGATAGTATTTATTGCTGATTTCTTTATCGAAGAAATGGGCGGCGGCGCCGAGATTTATGATAATATATTGATAAACCTTCTTCTCGAAGACGGTTTTGATGTAATAAAATTTAAAAATACTGATTTAACAGATAAGCACATCCATCTCTATAAGAATAGTGGATATCACTTTATTGTTTCTAATTTTACTCTTATGAACGATCTGGTATCGACAACCTTGGTAAACAATCCGGGGTGTTATAGCATTATGGAGCACGATCACAAATATGTAAAGACACGCAACCCTTCGGTTTATAAGAATTATATAGCGCCAGCTAGCGATATCGTGAATAGAAAGTTCTACACCAACGCCAAAAACATATTTGCGCAGTCTAAAATACAAGCGGAGACGATTAGAAAAAACCTGCACATTAACAATGTGGTAAACCTGGGAATGAGTCTTTGGACGGACGAACAGTTACAAATTATTGAGAACAACATCGACAACCCAAAAGAAGAAAATGCGTCAGTCCTTAACAGCAAGAATCCCACCAAAAACACACATGCTGCAATCGAACACTGCACCCAGAAATCGATTCCCTACACGCTGATTGGTTCGCCTAATTATAAGGAATTTATTCAACAATTATCTTTACATCAATCTCATGTGTTTGTTCCACGTGTGCTAGAAAGCTTTAATCGCGTTATATTAGAAGCGAGAATGCTTAATTGTAAAATAATAACCACCAATTTAAATGGTTGTACTTCTGAAGACTGGTTTCCCAAATATAAAGGAAAAGAACTCATAGAATTTGTGCGTACCCAACGCGCCCGAGTTTTTGAGGATATTAAATCCGCCATCTTAGATGGCAAAGAAACCGTTGAGGATATTAACATCGCGGACATCACAGTTATATTAAATGCCTATAGGCGTCCATATAATCTTAAAATGCAAGTTGAGGCCATTCGCAATCAAACAACACAACCTAAGCAAATTTGGCTCTGGGTTAATGCACATGAAGATAACGCAGGGTTTGATTTTGCAAGTGTGGGAGCAGATCGTGTTTTCCACAATGACTATAATTGGAAATTTTACGGCCGTTTCGCGGCATGCCTATTGGCGGATACCGAACACATTGCAATTTTTGACGATGATACCATCCCAGGCAAAAAGTGGTTTGAAAACTGTCTGGAGACAATGAAAACTCACGAAGGTATTCTGGGAAGTGCTGGAATCATTCTTAAAAGTCCGCAGTATATGAATCATGATCGCTGCGGATGGCCATCTCAAAATGCTGAAACCACCGAAGTTGATTTGGTTGGCCACGCGTGGTTCTTTAAACGCCAATGGTTGCGCTATTTATGGCAAGAAAAGCCTGTAACGTGGGACAACGGAGAGGACATTCAGTTTGCTTTTATGGCCAAAATTCATGGAAATGTTCCAACTTATTGTCCGCCCCATCCGCCTCATGATCGCGAGATGCATGGTTCTATCTTGGGTAATGAACTCGGAATCGACGACAAGGCGACGTCTACCAATTCGGCTGTTTCGCATGCTCAATTTTTCTCTGAACGAGATGGGTGTGTTGAGGCTGGATTATCTAAAGGATGGCAAACAGTAAAGGAGATTAAGTTATGATGTTGATATGTTTCGGTACACGCCCGGAGTATGTTAAAATTAAACCAGTAATAGCGGCCATCGAAGGTCATATTCCATATAAACTATTATTTACAGGCCAACATACTGATTTATTGGCGAAGATCGATGAGCCGGTAGAACGCCTCACGATTAAGCCGGGCGACAATCGACTGGATTCCATAGTTGAATCCCTGATGAACACACAACCAGATATTTTCACTGATATTAACTCTGTTCTTGTGCAAGGAGATACTACTTCGGTGTTTGCAATTGCGCTGGGAGCGTTTCATCGAGGTATCAAGATCGTTCACTTGGAAGCAGGCTTGCGCACTTACAATAAGTTTCACCCGTATCCTGAAGAGTTTAATCGCCGAGCCGTCTCTTGTATGGCGGATATTCATCTTTGCCCAACTGATGACGCTGCAGCCAACCTTAAGCGAGAACAAACAGACGGCAAGACATTCGTAGTAGGCAACACGGTTTTAGATCATCTTGTAAACACCTCTACCAGCTATAGCTCTGATATCGTGGTTACCTTACATCGCCGTGAAAATCATTCAATGATGCATTCGTGGTTTTTAGCCATCGACGAAATAGCTGCCCAATATTCAGACTATAATTTTATATTGCCCATTCATCCCAATCCTAACGTCAAGAAACACCAACATCTTTTGAAGCATGTAAAAGTGATAGAGCCGCTGCCACATAATGAGTTTATTAAGCTGCTCGCCAATGCAAGATTGATCATTACAGATTCAGGCGGACTTCAAGAAGAATCCTCTTTCTTAAGAAAGAAGTGCATCGTATGTCGAGAATTCACAGAGAGAGTAGAAGGAATGGGGACATTTTCCTTTACGGCGACGCCAGATACTTTGTGGGATACATTTGAATTTCTGATTAATGATTATGTTCCCGTTGGGGGGTGTCCCTATGGCGACGGACGCTCCGCGAATAAGATCAGGAATATTTTAGTTGCGGAGTTGTAATGAAAGATTTTACATCCGCTTTCGACAGTCTTCTATCTAAAATTAAATCTAAAGAGAACTTTGCCTTTAGCAGGTTCTCAGATGGTGAATTGTTTATCATGCAGAACAAAACCGTGATTTTAGCCAAAGATCATTATATCACAGGTGATATTAGGGGACGCAACATTTATACTGAAGAAGAACAAAAGGAATTCCTCCCGGAACGAGATCAATTTTATAGGGAGAAGCTTATTGAAGCATACCAACATGTTCAATCCAATTATTTCAAGGGAATATGTACCGGCACAGACCCTCATGTAGGAGATGAAAATTTTGCCTATATGATTGATTTACATGGGGGCGATCATGAAACTTTGACTTTTTCAAATCTTTTAATTAATGCGAACTACCGACGTTTTGTAGAAGAACTACTTCCCCTCTTATCTAAACGACATATCATATATGTCGTTAATAAACTGGCCGATGTATCCAGGCTACCTTTTGAAATAAAGAAGACGTTTGAAATAGGCTCAAACTGTATGATTAATGATTATAATGTTGTGAACAAAATTAAAGAGTATATTGACACCAACGATATCCGTGATTATGTTATTCTTTGCTCGGCAGCTAGTTTGAGCAATTATGTAATTTATGAAAATTTCAAAGAAAACCCAAATAACACATTTTTAGATATTGGTAGTTGCTTGAACCCGCTGCTGGGATTAGAAGGGTGGAAATACACCCGCGGGTATTTAACACATTATTGGTTAAATAGCAAAAGCCCATTTGGAACACAGATAGACACATGGCAGAATTAAGATTGGTACAAAATAATCCCCAATACTGGGAATTTATTAGAGAATTACGCAACATGGACAATGTGCGCCAGGGATTCATTCAACAAGAAGAAATAGATGAGATTTCTCATGCCACTTACATGCTACAATATAATAATAATTTTTGGATTTGTCTTGACAATCAAAAGCCCGTAGGGTATGTTGGGGTAATAGATAACGATATTCGCGTTGCAACTCATCCTGATGCGCAAGGCAAAGGGGCGGGCTCGTTTATGATTAATGAAGTGATGAAGCTAAATCCGCTTGCTTATGCGAAAGTAAAGCTCGAAAACGAAGCAAGTATTAAATTATTTGAAAGATGCGGATTTAAGAAGAAATATTATCTGATGGAGAAAGAAGATGCATAATCTAGTATCAGAATCAAATGTTTTAGACTGGATTAATGAAAGCGCCAAGGAGTGTCGTTCCTCTTATCCTATGTTGCAGCAGAAATTGCCTGTTGCAATAGATATTGGTGCTAATGTGGGGGGTTTTTGTATTAATGCACACCCTCATTTTGACAAGATATATGCATTTGAGCCATGCTCTTCCAATTATGATATTTTGTTACGAGTGAAAGAAAAATTAAAGATGAATAATGTAGAAATTTTTAATATGGCTGTTACTGGAAAAAGCAATGAAACACGCACGCTAAAAATACATCAAAATAATCACTCAAAAGATATAAGTTGCGCTGATTTTGATAATGAAGAATTTAAATTTGGTAATTTAGGCGAAACATGCACAACTATCTCTTTGTCGGATCTTATGGCCAGCCTGCAAATAAAAAGAATAAATTACCTAAAGCTAGATTGCGAGGGCAGCGAGTATGAAATACTAGAAAATTTCCATGAACATCATAGAATTAGTATTATTGCAATGGAGCTTCATGGGTTCTACGGCCCAGATCGTAAGCGAGATTTATTGCTTTTTTTGAATAAATTTTATCATATTTTACCCTTAGTTAAAAAACAAAAAATACAATTGGAAAATATAAAAAAACAGGCTATGAACGATTTTAAATTATTACACGGAAAAAACAACTTTTTTTGTTTAAATAGAGAGGCAATTGCCACGTGAGACACAACCCAAATGCTGTTGCAAAAGTTAAATTAGATAATGAAGCCAGCCTTAAGCTTTTTGAAAAATGCGGATTTGAAAAGAGATATTATTTGTTGGAGAAATCGGATGCCGGATAAGACTATAACTTTTGATGAAATAATTCAAACCCCCACAGCTATGGACAACTATCGTTCCAAAATGGAAAAAGAAACAGAAAACTCATACCCTTCAGTAGAAACTCTTCAAATAGTTGCGCCAGATTTTATACCACGAATTGCTGTTGATTTTGGCGCCAACATAGGTACGTTTTGCAAACAGGCACTCAGCAAATTCACAGAAGTACATGCCTTTGAGCCATCTACTCGACTATGTGATTTGATAACTAAAAATATAGGCACAAACAATAACCTGCACACTTATCGATTAGCGGCAGAAACACATTCAGGTCGAATTATGAATTTATATGCCGCATCCAATGGCCACCCCGGAGACAGTAGCCTATATTCAGCAGAGCAGGATTCTCAATATGAAACTTGTATGACAGTTGCAATGGAAGATGTGTTCAAATTAATTCGCACAGACTATGTCGATTATATGAAAATTGATATTGAGGGTGCGGAATATCCTTTTTTAATGAATAAGGATTTATCGCACATTGGGATCATCGCCATGGAGGTGCATGGAGGAATGTATACAGATACACAATACACAGATCTGTTGGAGCATATATTCAAATATATGCATATGTGGAGAATGCATAAAGGAGATGCGGTATTAACGTGTGTTAATAGAAAATATCGTATTCAATATGCGCCTCTCTTTCTTGATCAAAGAGGGGGAGCGCAAGTACCGCGTGCAATGGAACAATATATCGGAAAAGGACAATGGGAAGAAGACACAATCCATATAAAATCGTAAAGATGTTTGAAGAAACAGTCGCCGATTACTGTGGCTCTAAGTACGCAGTATCAACGGACAATTGCACAGACGCACTATTACTGTGTTGTGAGTACCTGCAGGTCAAAGAGGTCACAATACCCTCTAGAACCTATTTGTCTGTCCCGCAGTCCATTATCCATGCAGGAGGTACTGTAAGGTTTGAGGATGCGCCCTGGAGGGGTGTATACCAGCTTAAACCCTATCCGATATATGATGCTGCAAAGCGCTTAACAAGTGGAATGTATATTCCCGATAGTTACATGTGTTTGTCGTTTCATATTAAAAAGCACCTGAAGATTGGAAAAGGTGGTATGATCCTCACAGATGACGAAGAAGCAGCCAAATGGTTCAGAAAAGGTCGCTATGAGGGCCGCGGCACAGTAATGTATCACGAGGATAATATCGAGATTAACGGATGGAACGCCTACATGTCTCCCGAGCAGGCTGCAAGAGGTTTGATGTTGATGCAGAATTATCCCGAACACGTAGAAGACTTGCCTGAGAATCCACCTTATCGTGATTTAAGAGAATTTGAATTGTTTAAAAATGTGGAGATGGTGAAATGATAACATTTATAGAATTAGGAAGACTAGGACGACTGGGCAATCAGTTGTTTCAATATGCAGCACTAAGAGGTTTGGGGTTGTCGCGTGGTTATACCACCAAAATTCCAGATCCTTCCAAACGCATGTGGCATGGCCAAACCTGTCTTTTGGACAACTTTAATATCGAATGTGAGTTTATGGAAGAAAGTGAAATTCGAGAGTTAGAGGGCCGGTATTATGAGCCCGACTACATGAATTTTGACGAACAGTTTTTTATTCTTCCAGATAACATCGATTTACATGGTTTTTTTCAAAGTACTTTATATTTTAAGGGCCACGAAGAACAGATTCGAAAAGAGTTAACTCCCAAGATAGAAATCTTAGATGAAGCCAAAGAAAACTTAGATGCGATTAGGTCCGAACACGAAGGGTGTGAGATTGTATCTTTACATCTTCGTCGTGGTGACAATACTGATGGCTCAAATCCCAGTAAAGAACTCAACGAGATGTACGGAAAAAATGGAGATCTAGAATTGGACAGTTTTTACGGACAATATTTGACTGCAGCTAAGGAGTGTTTTAAAGATCAGAAAGTGAAATACCTGATCTTTTCGGGGGGGTCACGCCAATCAGGCAATTCTAATGAAACAGATATGGAGTGGTGCAAACGCAATTTTGTAGGAGAAGAGTACATTTTCGCAGATGAAAACGATAGTCTTATCGACTTTGCAACGATCATGCAGTGCGATCACAACATCATTTCCCACATTAGTAGCTTTGGTTGGTGGGCAGCATATTTGAACACCAAGAAAGACTCTATCATAGTTGCTCCAAAGCATTACCATCCAGATCGGCCTGAAATTGAACATCGACAGGGATTCTATCCCACGGAGTGGACATTAGTATGAATTTAATATTTGATGTTGGATATAATAAGGGCGAATTCGCCACTGAGTGCCTTAGACAGCACCCAGACTGCAAGGTGGTCGGCGTAGAGGCGAATCTAAACCTCATTCATGGAAAAGATTTACCACCACAGTTAATATTGCTGCATGCTTTGGCGTCCTCGGGAGACAATCTTGAAGAAGAATTCTATATTGAACCCAATCAGAATGGGATATCGACGGCCTCGCGAAGATTTATGGAAAACTCACGATTTACCAAGGGATCAAAAAATTTACCGCCTAAATCTGCTAATTGGGAACTTGCCACCAAAGTTCACACTATTACGCTGGATGAGATGATTGTAGCGTACGGCAATCCGGATTTGATTAAAATCGATGTAGAAGGGCATGAATACGAAGTGTTGCGCGGACTTAGTAAAAAACAACACATGATTTGTTTTGAGTGGCACGAAGAGGAATACGACACGTTATTAAAAATCGTGGAACACTTGCATGCTATAGGCTATAATAACTTTGGAGTTATTGGATATTTTGATGAGGGCGATGTGTTTGATAAAGTAACTTACTCCGACAAGGGAGATCCTTATCTAACAGAACCTGACGAATACCATTCATGGGAAGATCTAGAGATAAAGCGCTTCGTCGAACCGGATCGACGCGTAAATTACGGGATGATGTTTGTAAAATGATAGTAGTCTATAAAGAAGGCGGAGAATATTCTGATTGTATCGTTAAACACTTCGGCCTGGATCGTTATGACGACGGTGTTGAAGATGCAGTATTTTTTTGGGGATGGGTTGCGCTTATGGATGCCGAACTGAGAGAAAAGTATAAAGATTTCCCCCACCGCTTGGCGTTCAATACTAGTGCGCCCTGTGATCTGCTGGCCCACGATCCCAAATACGCAGGAGGCGACACAATCACCAATCAAGAATATTTCACTGAAATATTTACTATCTGTCCTTCTACAGCCAAGTGGGCAAGCATGGTAAGCTCTACTCCTCATACTCCTATCTGTTTTCCGTTTAGTGCACAAGAATTCAAAAAATACGAAGACACCGAACCAGAAGACAAAAAACATGATGCAATTTATTACGGACAAGTACACCACCCGTTCTATATTCCAATGCTTGAAGTACTATCGCGATTTAACCATAGATTTAGCACCATCTCTAATCACGGATTGACTAAAGAGGCCACAGAATTAGTCACCGATTATCAATTATCAAGTCAGCAAAAATGGGATCTTTTGAATCAATGCAAAATATCTGTAGGGGTTAATCTCCTCTTTTTACATGCTCCGCATCTTGAAACATTTAATTCTTTTAATAATATTGAGCAATTTGAAAAGATGGAATGGATCAACAACACCTATCAGATGCCCCAAATGAAAACCCGGATGGTTGAAGCGGCCGCCAGCAAGACATTGATGCTGATGTGTCGCGATCGATACAATGTAATTGAAAACTGGTTTGAGCCCGATAAACATTTCATTTATTGGGACACATTTCGAGATTTACATGCTAAAATGGAAGACATTATAAACAATTATGAAAAGTATTGGCCCATGGTCGAGAGAGCCCATGAGCATGTACAACAATATTCAATAGAAAATTTTATGGAGAACTTAAATGAACGACTTTTGGAAAAATAAGACCGTCTTGGTCACCGGAGCACACGGCTTCGTCGGCTCTAATTTGATGAATTTATTAAAAGAAATGCAAAACACGACGTCTTTTGAGATCCTATCGCCCACTCGAACGCAACTAGATCTAACTAATGAAACAGAGGTAGAAGCCTATTTTGCCGAACACAAACCAAGCATTGTGCTGCATCTTGCTGGTAAAGTGGGGGGTATTGGAATTAATAAAGCGAAGCCCGCGGAGTTCTTTTACGATAACATCATGATGGGCACTCTCGTCATGCATCATGCATGGAAGAATGGAGCAGAAAAGGTGGTGGCCCTCGCTGCTGGTTGTGGTTATCCCAAGCTGTTGCCTGTTCCTTATACCGAGGAGGACTTCTGGCGCGACTTGCCCGACGAAAACTCTATTGGCTATTCAATGGCTAAGAAAAACCTCATCATTCAATCATGGACCTATCGAGAACAATATGGTTTTAATTCTGTTGTGCTTTTGCCAGCTAATTTGTATGGGCCGCATGATAACTTCAATCTTGAAACCTCTCACGTTGTACCAGCGCTCATTCGGAAGTTTCTTGAAGCTATGCAAGAAGACAAAGATGAAGTTGTGGTATGGGGAACAGGCGTAGCTAGCCGGGAATTTCTCTACTCAGAGGATACAGCACATGCGATTGTGACCATGGCTGAGAGGGTCAATGAAACAGGTCCGTTTAATCTGGGTACTGGGGTGGAAACTACTATTAAAGAGCTGGTTCACGCCATTGCTGAATTGACTGGTTATACCGGAAAGGTTGTGTGGGACTCCTCAAAACCAGACGGCCAACCACGTCGGTTTTACGACATGTCCAAATTCAAAGAGGCTGTCGGCTATGTGCCGGACACCGGCATTCACGAAGGAATTCAAAAAACTATTGATTGGTATTTAACACACGAATGAATTTTTCTAAAGATATTAAAAATATACGCATAGATGTTGGTCTTTCATATAATGGCCCAAATCTGACCGCTTGGGCATATGAGATACCTCATTGCGCATTGATTGGAATTGAGGCACAAAGTCTTAATTGTGAAGTGTGTGAAGCGCTTCTTCATCTACCATCTATCCGTCTATCCGACATAGAGAAAGTGCTTTCTATGCACCATGAATACGTCACTGGAAAGCTTGAACCAAACACACCACTACTTTTTCCTTATGAACAACCACCCTATCATCATAATATATATTTGTTAAATCGCGCACTGGATGATATAAGTGAGGCCGGCCTAAGAACTTTGTATTGTACGCGTAAGGACTTGGGATGTAGTAGTCTTTATAAACCCAAAGAAGATGTACCCATAAATAGCGACGGATACGACGAGATGGAGGTTCTTTGTCTTAGTCTTAAAATGATCATGGAGGGTTTGTTTGAGGACAATCCACATATTGAGTATATAGAATATTTAAAAATTGATGCACAAGGGGCAGATTTGAATATTCTCAAAAGTGCTGGAGACTGGTTGTCTAAAATCGCGATGATTCAGGTAGAAACTACAACACACGGCCATTATCACAACACACCTGCCGACGGCCTCATAGAAGAATATTTAACAACCAATAACTTTGTACTACACCATGAAGGTGAAATGGTAAACGACACAGTAGTAGATAAAATATTTATTAATAAAGACTTTCTTCACCTTAAAGATAAAATTTTAATACCTAATATTGAAGATGAGAGATTCTTTATCTGGGAGAATACGAGCAGTAAATACCCAGATTTAAAATACATATTTTTGAATACATTCGATATGGCCAAATTCGCCTTTATAAAGAAGGGCGCCTTTATAAAGAAGGGCGCCCTCGAAGGTATTGACGTCGATAATAATCTGTTCGATGCTGACGTCATAGATATTCACCCAGAAGCGTATGAAACTCAGAAACTTCTTAGTCACATAGTGGAAGCGTTAATATGATATGTATTGATAAAAAACTTATATTTATTCATCTCCCCAAAACAGGAGGATACACTATAAAAAACATTTTAGAACCACACTCACCAGACGTTCTTAAGAGGGGGTTTCCAACTCTGTTTGGAGAAAACACTGGGATGCGCATGTGGGATTATCGTACTAAGATGATGATTATGCACCCTAACGTAGAATTTTATGAGATGCAGTACCCGGATAAATTTGATGATTTCACCACCTTTACGGTAATACGTAATCCCTGGGATCGTCTGCTATCCTATGTGCTTTGGCTTAATAAAGGTGAGTTTGATAGAGAAAAATTTATCAGCGCCCTGAATCTGAAAGTATCAGGATGGTTTGGAAACCAGTATGATATGACACAGATTCCCTTATTAAAAAATAGTGATGGAGAGGTTATGGTAAATAAGGTTTTTAGATATGATATTTTTAAAAAAGAGCTAAAGGCATTTTTTGATGAGCACGAAATTGAATATGGAAACCAGCTAGAAACCAAGACTAATTCAGCATCTTCAAATCGACATTATTCAACTTATTATGATGATGAAATGAGGAAATTGGTCGCTCGAATATGTGCCGAAGAAATAGAATATTTTGATTTTAAATTTGAAGGAGAATAAATGAGCTATTGGAAAGGAAAAAGAGTAATTGTGACCGGGGGAGCTGGACTAATCGGTGTTCCGCTCGTAGAGAATTTGGTACACGAAGGATGTGAAGTCACCGTTATTGATAATTTTTTCAGAAGTAAGCCGGAGAACTTAAGTAGAGTTCGGGAAATGATCGAACTACTTGATGTAGATCTGAGAGATAATCTCAAAGCCCGAGCCGTGATTAGAGACGCCGACATCGTAATTCATCTTGCATCAAAGGTAGGAGGTATCGGAGTATATACGAATTGTCCCTACTCAATTATGAGCGATAATGTGCTCATTGACACCAATGTGCTGCAGGCTGCTATGGCAAACGGTGTCCCACGCTTTTTCTATGCTAGCAGTGCGCATGTTTATCCCTATGAATTACAAAATGAAATGGATGCGCCCCTGATTAATGAAGGGGACGCTGTCCCCGCAAACCCTCTCCTTTCTTATGGCTGGGCCAAACTTCAAACAGAGACTCAAATTCGATGTGCTATATATGAAAATCCTAATTTTAGAGCAGCCATTGCTCGTTATATTGGGGTCTATGGACCAAACCAAGACTTTGATTTGGCGACTGGCTCAGTAATACCGGTCTTTGCGCACCGAGCGATTAAGTATCCCGATGTGGCCTTTGCGATTTGGGGGGACGGCGAAGAGACACGCTCGTACTGCTATATTAATGATGCAATAGAATGTACAAAATTGATGATTGAAAAATTAGATGATTTACGCTTTGTTGGACCGTTTAACGTAGGTTCGGAAGAACAAGTAAAGATTAAAGAAATCGCAGAAAAACTCATCACCATCTCCGGTAAAGACATTCCTATTCAGTACGACGAGACTAAAGCAGCCAAAATATTAGCCCAGAACTGTAGTTGTGAAAGTGTACATAAAAGCCTAGGTTGGCGCGCCACAACGTCGCTGGACGATGGTTTAAAAATCATATATGAAGACATTACAGCCCGGCTAGCCAAATGAAGATTTTAATAACAGGCGGCGCCGGATACATTGGAAGTGAGTTGGTGGAATATTTGCTGTTTCCAGATAATCAAGTAACGGTGGTTGATAGTTTAATGTATGAACACACCACGTTGCTTCGCTACGCACAAAACAAGAATTTTAATTTTATTAAAGGAGATGTCCGCAATTTACACTTGATGCAAAAACTACTCTCGAATCACGATGTGGTTATTCCATTAGCAGCTTTAGTTGGATTTCCGCTTTGTGATGAAGATCCTCGCGCAGCTCAAGAAATTAACCACGATGTAAACACATGGTTTGCCGAGAACAAAAGCAAAGATCAATTGGTGATCTATCCCTGTACCAACTCTGGTTATGGGGTAAGCATCGATGGCTCTGTATGCACTGAGGAATCGCCGCTTAACCCTGTTTCTCTCTATGGAAAAACAAAAGTAGCCGCAGAAGCGGATTATCGCGGAGTAGAAAATCATGTTACGTTTAGGCTGGCTACTGTATTTGGCCCAAGCCCCCGCATGCGCTCAGACCTGCTTGTAAACAATTTTGTTTTGAAGGCACTAAAGGAGCGCCTTCTAGTTCTTTATGAGTGTGAATTCATGAGGAATTATGTACACATAGCAGATGTCTGTGGTGCATTTCGATTCGTGATAGATCACTGGGACAACTGCAAGAACGAGACTTATAATGTGGGCAACGATTCCATCAATATGAACAAACTACAATTGGCCCAAAAGATTCAAGAGCACCTGCCGCTAGAAATCATTAAAGCGGAATTTACGTCAGATCCAGACACTCGCGACTATATCGTGAGCAGCCAGAAGATTTATGATAAAGGTTTTGAATGCCAGTTTGATTTAGACGACGGTATTAGACAGCTTGTTACAGCATATGCGATGATTGACGCTCCGTGGTATGGGAATTATTGATATGACTTATGTGTTTGATATAGACGGCACAATTTGTACGTTAGTTGATGGGGTTTATGAGAAGGCTGAACCGATTCAAGAACGCATTGATATAATTAATAAGTTATACGAGAATGGGGACACTATCATCTTTCAGACAGCACGTGGTATGGGACGGTCGGATAATTCGCCCTCATATGCACACGAAGCGTTTTACGAATTAACGCGCACACAACTTATTGAGTGGGGTGTTAAGTTCCACGACCTTTTTCTAGGAAAACCTGCAGGTGACATTTACATAGATGATAAGGGAATGAGAGATATTGATTTTTTTACAACAATGGAGAAACATGAAAAACCAAACCTTAATTTGTAAAGAAAATACCAACCCTACGGCGATACAAGAAGATTTTATCAAAGAGGTGGGTGATGCTCGTGGGACTTTATTTCTGCTCCCGTTGGAGAATTATGTAGACATAGGAACGCATTACGGCGCAAATGCCTATGAAGCCCACCGTCGCGGCGCACAAGAGATTTATTGCTTTGAGGCCTCAAGCACCAATGCTGAAATCGCCACCATGCTTTTGGATAGTTGCAATATTACAAATTATAAGCTGTTCAACTATGCCGCGGCCGCAACAAGTGGAAACATTGTGAAATTAAGAAAAGTTATTTCTGGTGAAAATGGCCGGCTTGAAAATGCATCAAGCGGTCAATACACAATTACAAATTACGAACATGAGCCACAATATAAAATTTCGGAAGAATTTGAACCATGTACAACTATATCACTAGAAGACATTTTTACATTATGTGATATACAAACAATAAGAACCATGAAGGTGGATATTGAGGGGGCGGAATATGATTTTCTGATGAATAAGGATTTTAGCAAAGTTGATTCAATGTATGTGGAGTTTCATTGCGGCGCGAAAAAGAATGAAGAGTTGTGTAGATATTTAAACCAATACTTTGACATTATAATTGCCTATACGGCTGTAGACAACGCCACATATGTGTCTGAAGCATGCGGTGGCCCTCCCGCTGAGACTCAATTCATAGATATAAATACAATTGACTTTAGCAAAGAGTTGCACAATATGAGTTTCTTAAATAGGCGCCTCTCCGATAATGAAGAGATGAAGTTTCACCTAAACGATCGTAGGATAAAATAATGAAGACCTCTTTACCAATGAAACACGTCGATAAAGGATGGGGCTGGGAGCGCTGGATCGTTAACTGCGAGGAATATTGCGGTAAGTTGCTATTTTTTGAACGCGGAAAACGCTGTTCATGGCACTATCACAAACTGAAGGATGAAGTCTTTTATTTACAGTCAGGTAAGATGATGGTATACTATTCAGAGAAAGACGATCTTGAAACCGCTGATCAGCTTATTCTGCATCCTGGCGACAATTTTCATGTATATCGCGGTTTACGACACCAAATGGTAGCTCTCGCAGACTGCGAACTGTTTGAGTTTTCTACCCAACATTTTGATAGCGATTCGCATCGCTTGCTCAAGGGAGATTAATGACTCAACGTAAATATTTACCCACTCTATCCGAACTTGTGGATAGACTTTCGA
>Ga0209349_1000218_pt1 | contig 31826 bp, 23 predicted proteins | sample ETNvirnome_2_130_FD_184067 | JGI IMG/M metagenome (GOLD analysis project Ga0209349, IMG submission 184067) | Marine viral communities from the Pacific Ocean - ETNP_2_130 (SPAdes) (version 2) | ecosystem: Environmental > Aquatic > Marine > Oceanic | place: Pacific Ocean | collected 2013-06-22
GCCATCTTCAGTGGTAGATTGAGCCTTCATAACTGTGAGCGGGTTTCTGTTTGTTTTATGCAATGACGGCAATTGCTCGTAAATGGCGCCCGGGTTGAGGTCATCGACGCGGGATTCGTCATAAATGCCGTCTTTGGCGTAGTAGAGAGCTTTCACCTCGGCGGCTGTCAGAACTGAATCCCAAATTCCGAAATCAGCTATTTGCCCATCGAACTCATAGGTGCCGGCTTCTGAGGCACCAATAATACAATCATCTGTCTGAATACCGGACCACGGCGCGGATGGAGACGGGCTGTTGTCCCACGCAACGGCATCGCCATTTATATACAAAATAGGAACATTGGTGTGAGATGTGGCATCATAAGTTACAGCGAAATGATACCATGTATCTAGAGTCGGAGCGCTTGTGGGATCGAAATACCAGTTGATATCTGAACTATCCCATGTGGCTCTAAAATACCAATAGCCGGCGACACGGTTATAATACAGCAGGATCTGCCCGGCGCCGGAGTCTCCAAAATCAAAAATAATCGGATAGGTCCCCAGCGAATCAAAGTTAAGCCAAGTGGCAAATGTCATTATAGATGTACCGCCGGTTCCTATTATGGCCTCCCATGTGGCGGCTGTACCCACATTTACGGCAGTTGACGAGCCGTCAAACTGCGTAGAATTTTGTTGAATTAAGGTTGAAGGCGTCTTATTTTCTGCTAGGAAAACAGTGCCCGAACCATCGCGAGAGTTTCCACTACTATCAAGAAGACCAGTATCATTAAGCTTCCACCATCCTTGAAGGTTTGCGGTGCTAGCGTATAACGCTTCTTCACGATAAACGCGTCCTCTGTCGTTCATGTTATCAGAGTCGTAAGGATAGAAGCTCGTAAGCAAAGAATACGTGCTAAAAGGATAAAGGGAGTCTCTTCCAAATCTAGCGGCGTGACGTGTCAATAGCTGGTTCAAACCAAATGGGCGCCAGTTGATGTCTTCAGTTTTAATGCCGGCTGGGCCTAAAGTTGTTTGTGCTGCCTTATTGTTAATTCCCATGTTGCGTACTGAAAGGTTTCTATAAGGAATGGCGTTATAAGGCGAGAATTCTGATGATCTAAAATCTTGGAATCCTCTTTCCATGGTCTCGCGCGATCCTGGGGCCCCAAAGCGAGAGACAATAATGCTCTTATTAATAGAACTGCTGGTATCTGTAATCCCGTAATCTAGTCCGAAATCAAAATGATCTGGGTCTATGTCGGAGGCTTTAAATGTATAATTGCTATTTAAAGTCAAGTAGTTTCTTACCACGTTAGAGGACTTAAGATTAGTCTGTGTGGTGATTATTGAAGGCAGCGTCGGTTGGTTTTCCACAAAGCTGCGCGGGTTGGAGTGAGCGCCAACACTGTTTACTACTTGATAATTTTCTTGGAAGTTTCCAATAATAGTTGAGCCGGTAGTCATTCGAATGTTGCGAATATTTACAGGGCGCTTAGTTGTGTCTTCTCGATAATATGTTGCGCGTGGAAGATTAAAGTTCATGACTTTTGGATCAAGACCGCCGGCCATACCGTCAACCGTAATCGTACTGCCAGCTTTTGAGAGATCGGTGTTGCCGAGGGTACCCTGGGCCTTCCATGCTGTAGATGTTGAAGCGCCATATTTTGTATTTGTCAGGATTGCCTGATCTGACGAAGGATTTTTGGTCGCGCTAATATTCAAACTGGAATCTCCAACAAGAGTGATAAGATTATTAATGGTGTCGGTGGCAGAGGCTCCAATATTCCAACAATTGTCGAGATCGTCTGGGCAAATGGAAGGAACTACATTTGTATCAAAGATGGTGGTGACGATCCCATAGTTCGCGCTTCCGGGATTTCCGTTGGCGCGTCCGGTCTCATCGACAAGTGAATTTGTTCCCAGAGAGTAAGTCCCAGTGCCATCAATAGCATCGTTCGCGTTATCGCCCATTCGATACCATGTATAAAGATTAGAATTATCACTAACATAAACAGAATGATCGACTAAGTTCAAAACTTTGCCGGAGGCGTATAATTCAGTTATCTGATCTGCACTCATGCTAACTTGCCACATTGAGACTTCATCCATGCTGCCGCTAAATGCAACACCTGCGTTATAGCCTCCGAGGAGCGATACTACTTTACATTCTCCACACCCGCCGCCGGCCTGGAGCGCTCCATTTACTTTTCGTGCGAGTTGCAAAGTCGATCCTGCGGCAATAGGGACTGATGTTCCTACCGATGAAGCCACTTCGGCCCCATTTAAAAAGAAGGTAACTTGCTGGCTTCCTGTCAAAGTGGCATCAAAAGTAACGGCGACATGATTCCACTGTCCTAAAATTACATCATCATTATCGGTTTCCCAATATGCAGCTACTGTGGATCCGCCATCACCATCATACCACGTCTGGGTTAGTCTTAATTCTGATTGTTCGTTGGCTCCATCATCTCGAAGTGCAAAAGTAATAGAGGCATGAGGCAGGCCATTGCCGATAATATAGCCTTGTCCGCTCATAGGCAAGCTTCCTGAAATCCATGCTGAAAATGTTCCCGTTTCTATATCAAAAAATTCGGGCGAAGCTAATTCGGGATTATCATAACTAGAGGAAAAATCTCCACCAATAGCAATTCGTGACTGGGCGTGATCTGCAAACAATGTAGATTTTGCGTTGTTAAAGGATGGCGCCGTAAAAGTAGCTGATGTGTCTCCATCACCAATGGTGACATAATCGTCAGTACTAATATTGGAAGACAAAGTGACTGTCCCTGTGGCCGCAACAGGTTCTTGCCCTAATGCTTCAACCGGATAATCTGCCCCAACTAAGCCTATGGCCCCTTCATTGTAAGCACATCTTCCTAATATCATCTTCCAAGCTTCAGGGCGATTAGTATAATCATCGGAGCCTGTGTTCAGTGGTACGTGGCGCGATTGGTGACCGCCGACCGCATAGCGAGTAAAGGTGGTTTGAAGCGGTACTTCCATGTCGTCACCGTAAACATCATTGTGTAAGTTTGTGACTTCAACGGAGGCTGTGAAGCCCGTCATAATATCTTTGTTGTATCCGCTATCTACGGAAGAACTTATAATATTAAACGGAAATGCTAAATTAGATTTTACATTATAATAGCCTATTCCACTTTCATAATCTCGGCCGCGCTGGACCTTGACGGTTCTTTTAAGTTTTTTGCGTAATGCCACATCTTTGGGAGTATCCATGACAGCAACCAAATCATCTTCAAGGCCCAAAAGAACATTTTCTGGCACAAATACATTATTGTCTGTGTTTATGGGTCCAAAGGGATATAAAGAGTTATAGGTAAATTGAATTCTTTTTTGAGGATCAAAGTTGACTCCGCCTTTCAACATGCGCGTATTCAAATGATCAACTATTAATTTTTGAGTTTTTTGGAAATTTCGGCGTGCATACTGATTTGAAGAATAAGTGGTCCCGGCCGGGGTGGAAACTGTGTGAGATGGGCTCGGTAACTTAGGATTAGAATTGATTATCTTTCTAAAAGTTTCTCTTTGTGCATCAATTGTTGCATCTCCAGAAGTAATTTCTTCGCTTGTTCTTAAGGCTCTTGAGAACCAAAACTTTTGTCTATATCGTGTGTTATAACCCTTTCTAAAAGAGAAGGTCTGGGGGCTTGAGCCGTCTGTGGCTGGGTAGTGGAGGCCCGAATAGCCATGGGCGGCGCCATCCAAATTCGGTTGCTTGGCTTCTAAAGTGGGATACTGAGTTTTATATTTATTCCGCTCTAATACGTGACTTTCAATGGTGCTACAAACATCTCCTGTAAACCCAGAAGATGCCGGCGTGAGTTGCGCAATAACTTCTGCAATCGCGTCATCAAACCATTTATAATAATCAATAAACTTTTCAACATCGCTAACTCTCGATACTTTTCTAAAAAAGATCTCTCTTAGTTTCTCTAATGATTTATAGCGCCCACGATATCTATTAACCGCCTCGCCGATTACATTATTAAAATCAATAACGCCGGCAAAGAAATCAAGCATTTCTTCTGAAATTGCACGATACATGCTTTTTTCAACCGTATAAACATAGCTCGGTACAGTTTCTGTGACTCCAAAGACCTTATCGTCTTCGCTTAAAATTTGTATTGCGTCTGCTGAAGTTGCTCTTTCCGGTTCGATGAACTTAAATGCGTTAATAAGAGCTTTATCTACTACATCTGTCGATGAAGCTGCGAAAGAATAACCATAACCCGGATGTCGATACCCACTGATATTCCCAAGCCATCCATAATTTGTTCTCCGTTCGAGCGAGCCTGAGCTTAAGTCAGTTACAAAGAAGTTTCCATTGGAATCCGATCCAGTTACCGACGAGAAGTCCCAGTTTAGCGCCAGCATGTTCAAGTTTAAAATATCAAGATTGCCATTATTAGAATCAAGAGGCGATATATTTTGGTAGGTATTATCAATACCATAATTATCTAAATCGTAGGCATGCTGTCTTAAGGCGTTGGTATCAAGATATTTGGCCCAATATCTTAAGGAAGACATCAAAACATCAGATTTATTTAAAATAGCTCCTGTAATATTTGTGCGTTGGGCGCCGGCGTATAATCGTTTTGCGCCTCCTAAAAAGTTATTACCGGTTGTCTGATCCATTTTGCCCGATACGCTAAAGCTTCTACGTACTGAACCTAGATCAATATTTTCTCCCTCAAAAACTACATCATAATCATAGCTAGTTGCGCCGCTAATTTGACTAGCTAAGGCGCCTTTTGCTGCTTTAACTCGTACTGAGATATTCCATTCTGTATTATCATATGCATTTAAAAAGACACTACTAGTAAGGTCGGGGACCGTCTCCGTCAGCGTTGCCGCCGAAGAAGTTAATTTGAAATAAATGTTTTTGGAGTTCTCGGCTTCTTTTATTGCCAGTACTTGAAAATTAGATACATCGTCGGATACATAAGTGGTATCAGTACCATCACAATTGGAGCCGGTGCCGCACGTGTCGTTCTCAAGGGGATCCTTGGAACCAGTATTAACCGTATGCATCCCAAATAAAGATACATCAGTATATTCTCGATCAAAATTATCATATGTTGTAAAAAATTTTGGAAGAACAATTTGAGATTCAACAGTGAGACCATAAGGAACTTCATAATTAAGTCCCCAAGAGCCAGAAATATATCCCGTTCCTTGTGCCACTGCCGAACTTGAGGCCTGATAGACAACTGCGTTTCTATTGTTTGGATTATTAAAGTTAAGGAGCGACTTTCTTTCTAAAACTTGTTCATAATTGTTGTTCAGATCAAAAGTTGTATTTTTGGCATAAGTGTTTATTTTAATAAGGCTTTCGTCCACATTAAAACATCTTAAGACGTTTCTTAAAGCTTTTTCAGTTCCCTTAGATTTATAAATATTTGTAAGATTATTATACAAATTCATATAAATCATGTTCTTTGTATCATTTAGATCAGATTCAAAAAGAGAATTTTCATCTCGATTTAAAAATTTCTCCATGACACTTGCATCAATAAAAAGCTCTGGGGTATACAGTCCTAAAGATTGTGGTAAGTGTTGCGCAAAGGGGACTGGTTTGTATGAGGCACTAGTATATGTTAATTGCTTTAATTTGGGCAAGTCGTTAATATACAAATACAGTTTATCAAAATAGGTGCCTGCGAGGTGAGAAATGATCTTTAAATTATCGTTACCCTCGTTTTCATGGTTTTCAATAACCCAAGTGGGCGCATATGATATAAATGCAGAATTGTTTGTAGAATCATGAAAAGTGCCGCTAGATAAAAGGCCGCTCTTTAAAGCAGATACACTCGGATGAGTTGCATAAATAATCGGATCTTTATACTCTGTCGCAGAAGCGCTCGATTCAACTATAGCTGAATTCGTTGATCTAGAAGTAGAGCCGTATCCAGTCCATGTTCCGTTGGTCAACCTGCCGGCATAGTCTAAAACCTTGGCGTCAATGCCGCTGTTGGTCGATATGCCCTCGTTAAATTTGTAATAGACACCTAGGGTCGTATTAGAAATATCTGTGTTTGCGCCGCCGCGTACCTGCGTAAACCAGTAGCGTCCAATATCTTGTCCAGAGCGCGCTTCTTTCCAAAATCTAAACTCATCCAGAGAACCACTAAGTTTGCCTGCGCCTTCAAGCTCACTAGGATCGACACCGACACCGGCAGAACCGGTGACACCGCCAATCCCGGGATCGACTGTTCCGGAGGGCGCCGTCATCAAGGCGCCTATCCGACCCATCATATCTTTTTGCTTAAGCTGTGAAATGTTTACAGAAGTTTCAACATTCGTATCATTAAGGAGGCCGTTAACATAGAGCTTGGAAATAAAATTGCTGCCACTGTTATATAAGGTAATTGCATAGTGTTGCCAATCAGATAACGAAGCAGTCGTAAGAGTCGCGCCAATGGATTGCTGGAATAGGCCAGTTGAGCCAGATTGTGCAGTAATCAAAAATGGAGAACCGTCAACTCCTCCGGTAAGCTCCAAGGTGATTCTTCCGTAATCTGCAGAACCGCTGAACGATCCGCTTGTCCAGGCATCAAAAACAACTTCTTTGGTTGTTTTGGTAATATACCAATCTTCTTTCTTCAGCCAAAATTCGAGAGTGACGCCGGTATCAAAATTAGACTGAAGGTTTGACTGACGTGTGCCTTTGCCATAATCACCAGGAAGGCCGGCTGAAGTATAAAGATTGTCTTCATAAATATTTGAGTATTGAAACTTATCATTATAAGCATCGGGAGATTGCTTGGCTAAGCTCGTAACAGCCGAATCTGTGCTAGGGCCGCCTTTTAAGGTAATGTATTCGGCCGATGCGGGAGTGCCGTAGCCTCCGGTTGAGTGGTAGTTAGTGCCGCTACTCGCATCTCCCCATCCTTCTGCTGAGAGTTTAATATAGCCATTTGTGCGAGGATAAAGATTGTTAAAGATATACTTTTCAACATCGAGGAGATCATTATAAAATCCATTTATCTCTGCGTCAGAACCATCATACGGATAATAATCCGTTATCTTGGTCATCGCTCCGTCGTAATACAGGTAAGCAGATCCGAACTTTGCAAAATTTGCGGGATCCGCATAATCTATTTGAGGAACAAATGTGTCTTGCTTTTTCTTCAGTTGGGCTAAATTGTCTTTAGACTCGACTGATTGAAAAGCTTCTTTTTGGGTTCTTTCGGATAAATAATTGCGATTTTTATCTGCTGCGTCAAACAGCTTTTTAATACTCATAATCCTCTACTCTGAATTTGAACACATAAGGTTGTTCGGCCCACGAAGAAATACTATTATCATAAAAGGCAAATTTAATTCCATACGCATAGCCGGGCTCCAACAAGCTCATATCAAAATCAAAATAATTTCCTGATACATTGTAAGATGTTACTGTGGAGAAATCACTGCCGGTTCCATAAGGGATGGCTTCATAGCCATCTAGTAGTCTGTATACCCTGTATGATGCGCTGTGAATAGTTGTAGTTTCAACTGCTGTATTTGCTACTGTATATATTGTGGGTGACCAATTTTTATCTCTAACGAAAAGGCCGAAACGGGCAATTTCATTCTGGCGATATTTATCTTGTAAATTAATAATCTTCATATAATACACAGGTTTATTAATCATTGGTGGTGAAAATAATTTTTCAGGCACTATAGAACCCGTAGAATACTCAACACCACCAGAGTGCCATACATCAAAAATATTTAAGAGTGTGTCGGCGGCTGCAGTAATAGCCAGAGAACATGAGTAAATTCCTGTTGATACATGTCCTCCCGTCAGTTCAGTGTTACCGTCATAAAGAACTAATTTTCCGCCAAGGGGGCCGCTTGAGCCCGAATAAAGACTAACTAAAATTTCACCATTATTGGCTCCCTGTGTTAAGCCGGGAATATTAGTTAATCTTCCACGAACATAATTGTAAAGGTATAAAACATTCAAATTATCTGCGGATGGTGCTAAAGAGCTACTATACATAAAGTCTCCTCGATCATCGAGGATCCTATCATCCCATCGTGCTTCGATCACAGGTCTCTTGAAAAAGAACTGAGACCCACGGGCAAAGAATCTCTTTGTATAATAAGATACGGTGGCGCCGGCTGGATTCGTCAAGACGCTACCGGTAGCATTACCGACAAGACCCATTGCTGTTGCTGAACCAGAAAACCAAGCCTCCTGGCTAGCTGTCAGATGTATGCCCACTCCATTATTAGAAATTGTTCCTGCTATCCATTTTTCTACCAAATCAGAAATATTAATTTCTAAATCTTCTAATCCAGTTGTAAAGGTTTGACTATAGAGGGGGTCGCCGGAAGCTGTCATATAATCGCCTCCAACAAGGGTCCATGGAGTTCCTTTAGAGCATGACATCCAATTTGCTCCAGTGTTGTTTTTTACTTCATCGCTATAATTTTCTAAATCTAAGCCGATACCCTCTTGCCATGAACGTGAAACTGGCATTACCATTAGTTTATATTCATCGGGAACTGCTCTTGAATGTGGAGCATTGAACATTCGCAAATAAAAGCTTACACTACCGCTAGCTGGCACCACGCCGTTTGTTCTATCCGTGGAGATGGAGGAAATAGGAAATTTTACAAGTGTTCGCGAAAGCTCTTGAGAGCTTGTAGTTTGTCTGCCGTAGATAGAAAAGACTTCCATTACGTCGGCTCTTCCCATATTAGAACCAGTTCCACGCTCGCTTAAGTCTTCCTTATAAGCATTAACAATGGTAGTATCTGCGTTGGCTTTGTACCTTTTAATGGCCATTATTTAACTTTTCCTCGAATATCTACATTGGGAAATTTAATCTCAAAAATTGTATTTTTTGGAGCAATCAAATAACTCCCGTCTGGTGATAAGTTTTTATTAATTTGAATGGTGGTGCTCGAATAATTGCCGCCTCCTTTGCTTGTTAGTTTAACCTGCGTAACGTCGAGCACTCCTCTTATTGATTTTAATTCTTGATAGATATCACTAATATAAAATTGTTCTCCAATAAAAAAAGGATCTGCATATTTTGCAGCGAGAGCGTCAATACATGAATTTAATATCTCAAACTTATCGGCGCCTAGTTGCGCTTTCACCACAAAATCTATTCCCAAATTAATAATATAGGGATCCAGAATGTCGATAGTATCATTAATCATTCTATATTGATTTAACCATGTTTTTATGTTGTTTTTAATAGTTGCATTTGTGGTTGTTAGTTTTCCAAACTGATCTTGAGAAATTACATATAAATTTAAATTTCTTTTAAGCGAGTCTGGATCTTTTTGGGCAGAACATCTTTTTACCGATCCAAACTTTGCGGGCAGTCGATAAATCAAATTTTCATAATCTGCTTGAGTAACTGCTCTATTTTGAGTCGGAAAAGTATCAAAAATCCTTCTTTTAAGCTCTCCGCTATTAATATTGGTAACATCCCCCACAATAGGAGTTTCATTTAAAACTTCCAATGAATTTATAACTGTTTGTGTAGTAGCTGGCACTAATCCAGTACGGTCCTTAAAATCAAACTTGGCGGCGCCTACTGTATTCAGGCCGGCCGCGGCGACATTTGAATTATTTGGATTCGTACTTCTATAAACTACTGTTAATGTAGTGTTGGATGGAACGATGCCAAAAGTTTCATTTTTAGAAAGCCTAGAAGGATCAAAAGTAGTATCAGTAACATAGCTTTTACCAAAAATATCTAATGCTACTCTTTGAGGATTAGCAACAATGTCTGTTTCGCCCGCCTTCCCACTTCCAAATTGAAGATAGGTGGCAAAACGTTCTTGCTCCACCACAAATTTACGCGCCACTAAATAAGGCTTAATAACTGAAGGAACGTTATCACTTTGAAAGTTTGTGTTGGCTATTTCTTTGAACACCATATCTTGCGATAAATAATCTACTTCAAAATATTCATTTCCTTGGCTATCAATGACAGACACAATCTCTGAGACATTACTGTGGCTCATTTTAATTTTCAAGTATCTTTGATAGGGCCCAACTGTGATTTCTTCTTGGGAAAAATGGCCCGATACCACATTTCCATATGCTTTAATGGCGTAATAGGAGGGCGCCCCAGTCGTTTCGTCGACGCGCGCCACAACCACCGAATTTTTGGTGGCTGCAAAATCCACATTTTCAGTGAGAACAAAGTTCAAGCCATTTTGCGACGTAAATCGTGCTCCTCTCTTTAAAATGGGCATATACGACATAGAAGGCCCGATTCCTGTAGAGCTAGCGGGGACCATCACATATAATGCTACTTGTCCGTATGTAGAGGGCCGGCCGGTATCTTTATAACCTAGAATTCTACCGTGTCTTAAGATATTGTTTCGTTGATATGCTGTGTCCAAAAACGACTCATTTACATTGTAGTCGAGATAAAACGATAACTGGTCTCCTACGTATGCTACAGCATCAAGCATGAGACTCCCAAAGGATGCTTCACTGAAATCTTGAAAGGTGTCGGGATAAAACCTTTCGGCAATCCCCATCAACTCATCGCGAATAGATTGAAAATCTCTATTGGTATAATCAATAGGAAGTATTTTTTTTTGTTCATTGGGCATTGCCAAGATCCTTAAATTTAAATAGTAATATCAATTAATTCTTGTATTCCTAGATCTGGTATTTTATAGCTGATTGTCATGTTTAGTTTATTGAGATCTATTTCTGAATAGTTGAAGGTGATGGTACTAAGGGTAATAATGGGCAAATATTTCTGTACTTGTGTGGTTATTCTGTTTCTAATTTTAGACTCTATGTTGTCTTGTTGCGGGTTTAAAAATAAAAATTCATTAAGACCACATCCAAAGCCAGGATCCATTACTCTTTCACCTGGGTTGGTTAAAATTAACATCTCCAAATTTTGTTGAACAAGATCTACAAACGTTTTAATCATAGTAAAACCATCGGCCGAATCGTAAGTGATGGGTAATTTAATTCCTAAAGAAGACATTTTGTTTTTTCCTGTATCTGCATATAATTATCTACTTATTCTTTTTAGAGCACTGTTGTCCGGCGGCACTAAAGGGATTAGCCCGCAATTTTCTCTTTTTTCGCCATGAAAGCAAGTTTTTGCCCGGGGGCGGCTTATATAAATCTCTTTTTGTTCTCTTAAACATGTCTGTGGGATCAAACGGCAGCAGGCTATCGCCCGGTTTATAGTTATTGGCATCATAATAAGTATCAAATAGATTTTTTATTTTTTCTTTAGAATTTCTTAATATAACTTGATCCCAACTATCCCATTCTGTAACGAATAAGCCTCCAAAGAAGCCCGGGGATCTGTCTTTGAGACTAGCCCAACCTTCTTTCTGAAATTGTTCAACCGAGATTACATCAACTTCATTTCCATTAAGATCTGTCTCCTTTTTTATCTCTGTCTTATATTTAATTCCTGGCTTGCTATCAAAAGTAGATGAAGGACCATCAGAATCTCCATAATCTACAGTCACTTCCCCAATAGACTGAAAGAAAGCGAGATCATTATAAATAGCTAACATTGCTGTCATTTTAGTCGTAGAAAAAATATAGTGATTTATTAACCTATAAGTATCATCATCTATTAAATTATTAATTAAACACAACAATAGCTTGCTATCTCCTTCAATAGTTTTAAATTCGCCAATTGTGACATCCAAAGCATCTACTTCTGCACTTACAAGGGTTTTAGAAGCTCCGTTTACATTTAGTGACAGTTCTAATCCATATCTGACTCCCAGGTTACCTTCCAGGCCCACTACTTCTTTCTCATCATTCAATACTTGTTTTAACGTCCCCGGATAAACTTCTGACAAATTTAAGCCATGGTCATGGCTTCGAATTTGACTTACTGCGCTTGTTGGGTTTTTCTTCACTCCATCAATGCTGATATATTTTTGTAAATTAAATGGTAACGAGGTGCTCGTACTACTTCCATATTCGCTGACGTCACCTATCTCAACTGTTACATTGTTCACAAAAGGCACTAAAACATCATGGAGAGCTTCGGAATGATGTTCTCCCGCCATATACATGGTTTTGCCTTCCTCATTTTTATACACATGATAATATCCATAATATACATCACCTTGTTTAAAAGTGCTGTTTTCATCTTGAATTTCAGAAACTGCAAATTGGTTGCCCGAAGTATAAAGCTTTTCGTCGCCGGGTGCGCCCAGTCCCGCATCTACAACTTCTTTTAGTTTTTTTCCAAGGGTTAAGCTGCTGTCATTCGCGAATTCATTTAGAAGATAATATTGAAAATTTTCATATAATGGTTCTATTTCCATAATTTTAAGATTCTCTATTAATGTATTTCCTATCGCATTAATTTGTTCATTTACTAATTCTTTTAAAACTAATTTTGCATCTTCTTCCGAAGCACGAACAGCCTCTAAAGTAGTCTCAGTTTGATAGCTATTTAAAGTCGCAAAAAAAGGCTGATCTCCCAACTCTTTTGCATCCTTTAAGTTCCTCTTGTTTCTCATCGAATATGTAGCCTGCATATCATTTAAACGAAATAGTGCTTCTAGCACATCTATTGGAGGATCAACAATGTCTCCCTCGTCTACTCTGCGCCCATACAGTTGAACAGTTTGTTCTAGGAACTTATACCAAAATTCAGTGTCTTTGAATAACACCGGTAAGATTCCAGGTTTGCTGGGATCTTTAAAGCTCTCTTCCATAGCCTCAATAATATATTGTGCATAAAGTGAACTATAATTATTGGGGAACGAAGGGCTAATCGTTGTGAATGTAGCCATAGATTTGATCATATGTGTGGCGGCGTAGATTCTAATTGCAGCATAAAGCAGCCCTTCCATGCCGGCTTTGGCAGGGCGTTCCAGAATCTTATTATAAGGAACCTCTATAACACAATCGCGGTCTAATCTTAAACGAGAATCCTCGGGAATTTTAGAATATCGATCTTCCATTTTATCTTTAATATCCGCAAAATCAACTAAATCTGTTTTTTTAGGCTTACATTCAGAAGGCTCGGGAAAAATAACATCCATAAACCCAAGCCACCCTTTGGTGCCAAGAGGAGAGACATAGATTGGCGGGCTCTTATAGCTTCCTCCAAATTGATTAGGATCTAAATAAAAAATCCTAGTTTTCTCTGGTGTTCCATAGACATCTTCGTTGTTATATTGATTTCGGCTGATGCCTAGAATATGATCTTTGTTGCGAATGCGACGTTCAAAATTGATTCCGCCAATATTGCCTTGAACCTTTACTTTCCAATATTCGGTTCCTCGGGGATATCCCGGGATATCTTCCCCTATCAGATAATCAAAATCGGAACTTTGTAAATCATCTAATGCCGCGCCATAATTATAAGCTTCTTGGTTTGCAGAAATCATTAAGGATAAATTATTTACTATTTGAGTCATTGCAGCATCGTGTATGCTTTTAAGACTGCTGGCATTTGCGCTTCCACCATTTTGTTCAATAATCTCTTGCAATAAAAGCAGCGGTGGAGAATATGGCTGTTCTTCACTAAAGGCTCTCATAAAATGAGGATATTGATTCATATCAATCCCTTCAAAAGCATTATCAGTGGTTAAGAACTCATATTGTTGTTCATAAGAAACTTCTTCACCGGCAACGGCGCCCACGAAGGAACCTAGAGGGCCGAGCCATTTGGAGAACGATATACCGTCGTCCTCGTCCGCGGCTTCGTCCATGGACGTATCTGCTCCTAAGAGTGAAGTGGCAGGATTAGCTGCTAATTGTGCTTCATTGATAGCAGTATTGATTACTACGCGGACATTATCTCCAGGACGATTGACTATTTTGTCTCCCGATTCCATGAGATCGCTTATATACATTTCCAAATCAAACCCCGAAGCCCAGGTAGGCCCTGTTACTGGAACCTCGGGCCCCAGGCTTCCAAGTGGCTCCCAGACCTCCCCGGTCTTTCCCTCTACGCCTTTGTTGTTGTCTCTAAACGAGAGTGTAACATCGGGAGTCTTTTTGCGTGGCTCTTCAACAAATTTTACTTCTTTGTTTTCATAATCTACTTCTGTTACAACATTGTATCCATCGGACGGCAAAGCCGTTAAATCCACCCCACCAAAGAAAAGGCTATCAAATCCTAAATCCTTAAAAGAATCAGTATAAACTTGAGATCCTTGAAAATCATTTGTTGAGCTATAAATTGTATTGGTAGATACGCTTTCTAATTGAGTCTGGAGCCAATCTGCTACACCGGTGGGATATTCGCCTTTTTGAAATGGAGTTGGCATTGGCTTCATAAATAAAAGGGGCAGCAACATAGGATTTTTTATTATTTTGAGCAAACTAAAGTCGGAGTCGGTCGAGTCTGTCACATAATCACTATAGCCCCCCATGGGAAGATTCGCCTTTCTATGATGTGCTGTGAGTGGGTTGCCTTGTGTGTCTGATAAGATTAAGTTAATCATTCCCCAACTAGATTCGATGGGCCCATCACCTAGCATATCTTCGGCATATGCAATCTTTAATTGATCTAGATCTCCAGACAGTGCTTGTGCTGTGACTTTAACCGCTTCTTCGGGCTCGAAAGGAAAAATTCCATTTTCACATCCCGGATCGGAAACTATTGGAGGCATATTATCATCTAAGTATTTGGGAATGCCGCCCTGTAAAATATCAGCTAAACTATCTAAGTCGTCCAATAAGGGAGTATTGTCGCACATCTCGCGCGCTTGGCTTGGGAGGGCGCGCCCTTGCAGCAATTCTGTTCTCAAATTACAAAACTCTTCAATTTTTTCAGGTGTAGCACAAAGCGTGGGATTTGCCGGCATCTGATCGTCGAGAGGCAAATCGGCAATGAATTTTTTCATTTCATCGCGGACACTTAGGGGAAACAAATTTCCGACATTCTTAAAAAAGCCATCAATTCCTTGTTTATTCGGAAGCGAGTCTCTATATTCGGGATATTCATATTCAATTATTTGGTCAATAATTTCAGTAGCTTCTGGTGTGGGCTCTCCTAAAAATGCGCCCATCATTTCTTTTCTGGTCATGGTGGCGGACATATCCCCCAAAAACGCAAGAGTTTTTTCAGGATCATCCCAAGCGCCCTTTCCAACACCGTTGGCGCCGGCGAGATCCACCGCGCTTTGTTCTGCTTGCTCTTGCGAGCCTGCGTCTCCACAAAGTGAATCTTTAACAATATCTAGAAAAGCTTGATCACTGGTTGCCTTTCCTATCGCCAAATCTTTAGTAGTAGCAAGCGCTTGACAGGCTGCTCCAGAAATTATCTCGCATATTTTAATCATGAGCTTCATTATTAAACTAATGATAACTTTTTGAAGCGCTTGGCGGGCGGCTTCCATGAGCGCTCCGGTCCAATCTTTAAAGTCAGGAATCCAACCAAAGGGATTATTAAGCCTCGGAAGCGTAAACTCATAATTATTCCAACACATTGGAAGTTCAACATCTTTAATAAAATCAATAACGCTGGGGTCGAAGAGAGGTGGGGCAGGACAATCATGGGCAGCCAAAATTCGCTTAACAATCTCGGCGCCGGGCAAATCATTAAGTCTATCAATTAGCTCAAAGTAATTATCCAAATACACTTCAAGCAAAGCTGCAATATAGGCTTGCATTACACTATTGGCGGTGTCCAATTTTCCTATTTCTGATCGGGGATCAATATATGAAGCCAAAGTCCTCCTATACACTTCAGGCGGACTGGCAGATTGTTTCTGGGCCGGCGTCATCCCTTCATAGGGTCCACCAATTTTATTATGCTCTTGTTGTTCGACAACCTCTAAATCTTCCCATGGAGGTTGCAGGGCGCGCGCGGAGGTACTACTAATCACATCAGATAATTGTTGATTGAGACCAGTATCTTTAAAAACATCGCCTGTTTCTAGTTTCTTTTGTGCTAGCGCAGCAATTTCTTTTTGTTTCTTTTCCGGCAACCCTTTAAAAATTTTGCCAAAATCTTTAATGGACATATTGCTGAAAGCAGCGCGGAGCATACTTCCGAAAGCTTGTTCTAAAGTTAAGCCGTCTAACAAACATCCGATGGCATCCAATAGAAAATCCATCATGCCGCAAAGCTTTATTCTATCAAATCCTTCTGCAAAAATTTGATCGAGCGCTTGTTTGTTTTCCGCACTAAATCCAATTGCAAATCGTGTGCACAATGTGGCGAATGGATCTTGAGATTGCGCAATCGTTTCATAAGCTTGTTGTTCAGCAAAAGCTAAAATAGCCTTTCGGGCGGGCGCATCGAGCCCTAATGCAGATACGGCGCCTCCGCTAGGCTCTATATCTGGCGCCTCGCTCCAAATAAACCCTAAGTCTCGCTGATAATTCGCGCGCTCTTCGTCCGTCATACAAAGTTGGCGATGAAATTGATATTCTAAAACATCTAACAAGGTGATCTTTGCGTCTAAAAGCGCTTGGCCAAGTTCCTGTCCCACCTTGTTCATGGCATTCTGTACACAACTTCCTTCTTCTTCCTGGGATGCGGTGGCGGTGGCGGCTGCCGGAGTGTGATTCATATACTTAATAACAGGAGTAACTGCAGGATAAGTAAATTTTTGCACATACTCTACCCACGGCATTGGAGACCGCGCCATTAAAGCTTTTTCCATATCTTCAGACTGCGCAAGATAGGCCATGGCAGTGGGATTTCTAAATGCTTCTCTTTTGTTAAGATACTTTAATTTTTTAGGTCCAAAATTAACCGGCTTGTGGCGGCAGCCAACTATTTCAATTTTGATATTATTGATTTTATATTTTGTATCAAAGGAAATCTCAATAGTATCTACTTTTTTATTGGAGCTAGGGGATCCTCCAATGTGAAATCCTTGTCTTTCTATAAAGGTGGCTAAACCGGGCATTATTTCTGATAATGCGACACCTCCATATGGGTCTAAATCAAATACCTTTCCAGTATCAGAAATAACTAAATTTGTGCGTTCGACTGCTCGATAAATTTGGTAATAGTTATTATATAATTTTAAAGATTTTCTGATTCTTTTTAATCTCGACTCTAAAGAATCGGCTATATAGCGGACTGTAGGTGCTGGGCCTGGGATGATAGATGTTTCTTCCTTTTCTTCAGGCTTTTCGTTTTCGCTAAGTTCCACATTGTCTTCTTCGGGTAGTGCCTGGAGCGCGTCATAAGGCAGCGAATATAATAATCTCACACGAGCGCCGGCACGAATATCTAAATCATATTTTTCATTCTCTATGCTTGTTTTTAAAGTATCTCGACTAAGTTGTGTATCTTTTTTATTAAAGTTTAAAATAAGCGATTTGACCGCATCTTCTTTATATTCCTCAAAATAAGAATCTACCAAAGCAACCGCTTCAGCCTCGGTCGAATCTATAGAGCCTATAATAGAATCATGCTTTGTAACAACAGCGACTTGATATTTACAATTCTGCCCATTTAACCATGGATCAGCATCTGTTTTCTTTTTCCATTCAGGAACGATTGCTTTTGGATTTGGTTTACAATCTTCACAATTCAAAGGTTCTGGAATTGGTTCTACAATTTCGCAAACGTCGATTAAGCCATCACCATTTTTGTCTTGATAGCGTAAGAACTTTGATTCTGCCATTCTTTTTGTGCCTTTTCTTAATTATGTGGAATATACATTTTTACTACAGATGTATTTGGGGCCCCAAGTATCTAAATAATTTATTTTCCACAAAATTTTATTAATTCTAAGTTGATATAAGGGGGTCGTTACTTCTGTCATATAGGTCATCGCAGTAGTAGGTGCGGATGCAGCGGTTGGATAGACCGGGGTAATTCCAAGCACGCCCGCAAACTGTGTTTGAAGAAGAGACATGTTAGTAACGACGCCTGTTAATTTTTCTACAAACGCTGACAATTCAACTAAAGCATCTACAGTGGCATTTCCTTTTAAAAGGGGTTGCAATGCTTCTACTGTTTCAGGATCGACATGTCCTACTGGATTTCCTTTTATCTCGCGAGAATTTGTATTATTGCCAGCAATCAGTTCAATAGGCGAAGCGTTGGGAATATGGCCACCGCGTGCGTTGAACTCGACGGGGGCGCCTTGCATGCGCCCTGTGACCAGTTTAATGCCCTGCCTTCCGATTATGCGGGTCGCATCCGCTTTGATTGCAATACCCGAAAATGCTACTGAGGAGCCTTGCATGCCTTCGGCTAATCCAAAGTTTTTATCGATATCGGTCATATTGCTAATATAAATGCGGGCGCCATCCGCTTTAAAACTAGGATTAATCAACGGGCCGGTATCCACGGGCGACATCTGTTCGAAGAGGAGTCGCGACTCGGAGCCAGGGGTCCGAATGAAGTCGGGGGAGCCTACTCCCACCCCACAGCAAGTTTGAGAGGACATGCGCCCTACTACCAAATCAATTGCGTCGGCATATTGAGCATCTTTCCCATATCCGCTATTCAACAAGCCGGGGCGATCCCGCCCGAGGACAATATTTGCTTTGTTCTCGGCGGGGCCCAATATTGTTTCGCCGGCGCCTTTTATTAAGTTCAAAGTGACCTGCGCTATATCACCTTGGGGCATAGCATTGGGAGGCAACATGCGATAGTCCCCCCGTTCTGCTCTGCGCGCAAATTCTTTGGCGCTCTCTTCGTATTTTTGGCGTTCAGCGGTAAAATGTTCTGTAGTAAATACTGGTATTCCGGATGCGTGCGACATAATCTTTCCTTTTTAGCTCGTTCTATTATCCTTCTTGCGAGGGACCAAGGGGGCCGGAGGAGGCGGCGGGCGCGGCGGGCGCGGCGGGCTCCGGCGGGGCGCCCGGACGAGTTGTCCACCAGCGCGGAGGGCGCGTGTTCCAAGTCTCCAAGTCTGTTGCCACCGCACCGCCGGGGCGGTCGCCGTCGCGCCCGGGTAATCGTTGGTTTTCAGCAACGCCTGTCCATTCTTTTGAGGTAGGATCTCGTGTCCACTCCATGCTATCCCATCCCAGCGCTTGAATTGGATCAACGCGATTAGAGTTTACGTAAAGTTCAAAATGTAAATGTTGGCCGATACTATGGCCAGTATCGCCCATCAGCCCAATACACTGGCCCATGCCCACTCGGACGTCTTTTTTGAGCCAGGATTTGACCTCTTTTAAATGAGCATAAACTGTAATGAGTTTAGTATCGCCGCCGGCTAAAGACGTTCCTGCCAGATCATGCTCTATTTTAACATAATTTCCGTAACCAGTTCCACCATTGTCCAAGTTTTGATCTGGAGGGATATCCCTTTGGATCTCAATAATTGTGCCTCCGTATACGGCAAATATGCGAGCGGTCGCCGCCGAGGAAGCAATATCTATGCCCTTGTGGGCGCGTATTACACATTTACCATCGATCCACAAAGCTCGGGTCGTGGTCCATTGAGATGTCCACTTTCCTTCAGTCACAGGCAGCGCATATAGGACTGCCTGACCCTTTTCTGCCGGATAGTGCTCCAGCAGCAGGCCGCGGTTCGCCGCCGCCGCTTCGACCTTATCAGTAACTCGTCCAGTGCTAAGGACCCGGGCTCGCGAGGTACCACTCGACACCTCCCTTCTGTTCCGGGTGCGAGCGCTCACGCCTCCATGCCCAGTAGGAGCCGTTTTAGCCTTACAACTGGCATAGTTTTCGGGCGTTCCTCCGGGGGTCGGGCTGTCTGAATAGATTACATCTGTCAATTCGCTGGAAGCGTTTGCCCAATCTAAATTGGTGATATTAGAGCAATCCACAGCAGCATTAATATATTCGGCCGATGTGTCCGAAGTGTCCAAAAGCTCAACAAAAGTACAACTTTGAGCATTGTGCATACAGTCGCCTGCCGGCACAATTACTTTAATGCGATTTCCTACTCGTAAGGCGGGAGCGCCAGGGGGAATAAGACAATTAGAATAACATTGTTGGATCATTCCAACAGTCACGGGGTTGGTGGCAGTATCTAAATTGCAAGGATCCGCAAGACAGTCGTGTGCCGCCATGGCTGGCATTTGTACATTGCCTATAAATTTAACTTGGCATTCATAAGTTAATTGGTTACTGGAGCCTCGGTTGGAGGGATTTTCACCTCCATGAACAGCATTGGCAGCGGCGGGGGATGTTGGCTGCGGTGCTGTCAAAATTTTTGCTGTTGTGGTTGTGGTGCCTGTCGTACCAAATACGTTATGACCAAAATTTTGTGTTGTGGACTCGTTTATAAGCTCTTGTCCGGCGTCAGAAGTGGTGTAATCACTATAGTCTACGGGCGCTGGATTGTTCCACGTTCCTGACATTAATTCTCTCCTTGAATAAGATCAAACAAGCTGGTTTTATCTTCTTCAGATAGCTCTGTTCCCTTGGGGTGCCCCTTTTGTTGAATGCCAATTATTTTTACTAATTGTTCATTTGAGCGTTGCATGGTTTCTACATGTTTGGCTGCAACTGGGCTTAAATATTTATTTTGATCCGGGTCTGTTGCAATCTGATTGGCGATTTCATTTAAAAATTCTCGCGCAACTTTACGATCTTCTCGGATATTATCTAAAGCTTCGGATAACAATGTGTCTAAATTTTGTTTGCTCATACTTCTCCTTGGCGCCAATCATCCTTAAAATTATGATATTTTTTTCTAAATTTCTTTAATGAATTTACGATTTGTTTAGTATTAAGACCCGTGATCTCTCTCAGGTATAGATAAATAGCTTTTTTATTAAAAATATCGATATCATCTTTTGATTCAAACAAAACATTAATGGCGTGATAAACCTTTAAATCATTTTCTTTCATCTGTGACGCGTCCCAAGATTGTAATTCCTTGTAGAAAGCTTTCCAAAATTCTTCCTCTTCTCGCATTGTTATATACGATTCAGTTGTAGAAAGAAACTCTTCTTCATAAGATTTAGATATATTGTCCAAATCAATCTCACGTCGATTTCGTTTTTGTTGTTGTTTTACTTTGTGAATAAACCAATTTTTTGTGATAACAGAAAAATATGAAAAAGCTTTGGAGCCTTTATTCGGATCATATTTATCTAATATGGTCATTAGCCAAATCTTGCATTCTTCTCGTAAAGAATCGCAATTTGGTAAATTGGTAAATTTATACGTAAAAACAATTTTATCTACCATCTCATTAAAAGCTGGGCCGATATATTCTACATATAGCTCCGTCCGCTCGCGCTGGCAAGTGGACTTTGCATATCGGACTATTGCTTCTTCATGATCGGAAGTAAAATAATGATTTTTACGTCTCGTTCGTTTCTTCGTCATATTCCTCTTCTTCAGCAGGTTCTTCTTCTGTTAAGGAATAGATATATTCAAATGTTTCCATCTGTTCATTGAATGACATGGCGTGCTCCAATAAGGCTTGAAGCGTTTGATCTCCATAAAACATCTCAAGTTCATAAACGTCCTTTATGTGGACTGTAAATGAATTGATCATTTGTTGCAAATCTCCAAGTTCTTCTGACACTGATAGTAACCTTACTATCGCTGCCCGAGCATATATTAATAGGCCGCCATTCAACACAACTGATAAAAACAATATTGCTGATAATATAATTTCAAGACGGTTCATATGTATCCTCTTTTGCAGTCTGCTTTTGTTGTTCTAATATTTCTCGATTTGCTTCAATATATTCATTGGTCAATTCGCCTACTTCGCTTTCGATCTCTTCATCGGTGTTCAATATAATCTTGGGCACCGTTAAGAGCTTTTTCATTTTAGGCTCATTGCAATGATTGCAAATCGTGATTTTTTCATTCATTAAATGAAAAATCATGTGTACTTTATTGCATGCATCGCATTTATAGCGATAACGTGGCATTATTTTACCATGTTTTCTAAGTCGTCTTCAGTAATAGCAGCATTATTGCTGACTCTTACTGTCGGCGGATTAAGGACGACCAAGCCACCTTCAGTTTCTACCAACTGAAAGCTTTTTAGGATTGGTACGATGTCTAACTCATTTAATAATGATTCCTGTAGGGCCATCATAATAGCGCCCAAGGCTTGATTCGACAATTGTAATTGTTCTTGTTCCATTTTTATTTTTCTCCAAAACAGGCTCTAAGGCCTTTGTTAATTGTAATTTGTGATCTCCAACCAATATCTTCTAAAGCCTCATAATTGGCTATAGAATCCTTAATGTCGCCACACCGTGGGGGTGCGGTTTCCCATTCAACATTGGTTATTTGATCTATTTGTGTTTTTAATTCATTTAAAGATACTGATTTGCCTGTTGCAACATCATATGAAGCTCCATTAAACTTTCCTTCATAATTCATGCAAAAAATATTGGCATCTACAATATCATCTAAATGAACAAAATCTCTTGTTTGCGTTCCATCTCCATCAATTCGTAAAGGCTTATTCTGTTTTTGCATTTCCATCCATGCGGAAATTACAGTCGAATAAGCTCCACCATATTTTTGATTAGCTGAATAAGCATTATAATACCTTAAGCACACTGTGTCAAGTCCATAGAGTTTAGAATATAGTCTGCACTCTTGTTCTGAGACCAACTTGTGTAAGCCGTAGGGACTACACGGGGGCCCTCCGTCGCCATAAACGGCTGCAGAGCTAGCAAAAATTACTCGTCGACAATTGACATGCTTGGCAAATTCTAACACCCTAGAAGTGCCTAGAACGTTGTGCGATAGGGCTTCTGAGGGGTTATCGACGCTCCACTGGACGCTGGGTTGGGCTGCTAAGTGAAAGATAACTTCTGGTTTGTGCTTGAACCATACTTTACCCAAAGAAAACAGATCTTTTCTAATATCGCCATTTTCGCCGCGATTGCCTGCGGCTAAATCTATTCCGCAAACTTCATGACCCAAGTCTTTTAATTTGCTATATAATCTTGTTCCGATATATCCTACATGGCCAGTGACTAAAATAATTCATCCTCTTCTAGTTGTTCGCAAATCCATTCATATGTCTTTTGCATACCATCGCGCAGGGGCTTAGAAACGACCCAGCCAATTTTTTCTTCATAAAGCTTATTATCTGAATTCCTGCCGGCTACTCCCACAGGGCCATCGATGTGTTGGACGAAAATCGTCTTGTTAGCGATTGCTGCGATCATCGTGGTAAAGTCATTAATACTGACCATTTCTTCAGACCCGATATTAACGGGCCCCACGAAATCAGACTGCATTAGACGATAGGTGGCTTCTACACATTCATCGATATATAAGAATGACCGTGTTTGTGTGCCATCACCCCACACTTCAATCTTGCCCATATCGGGGCATTGCGCAATTTTGCGGCAGAGTGCGGCGGGGGCCTTTTCGCGGCCGCCGTCCCAAGTTCCTTGGGGTCCAAAGATGTTGTGATAGCGGGCAATGCGTATATCTAAGTCATAGTTTCGCATAAATGCCAAGAACATGCGCTCGCTAAAAAGCTTTTCCCAGCCATATTCTGAATCCGGCGCAGCCGGGTAAGCAGAATCTTCTGCACACTTGGGATTCTCGGGATCCATTTGGTTATATTCGGGATACATGCATGCAGATGACGAATAGAATACTCGTTTAACCTTCTTCTTGACGGCTTCATGTGCCATGTTTAAGTTAATCAATGCAGAATTATGCATAATATCTGCGTCGTTATCGCCAGTGAAAACAAAACCGGCGCCGCCCATATCTGCAGCTAGCTGATATACTTCATCCATTTCTTCGTCAACTACTGCAGCAACTACGTTGGGATCTCGGAGATCGCCAATAACAAAGTCGTCTGCAAATTCATGCACGGGGTGATACTCGTTATACTTGAGATCTACGCCTCGTACCCAATAACCTTTGGCTTTTAAAAACTTAACGAGGTGGCCACCAATAAAGCCTCCAGCGCCGCAAACTAATGCTTTTTTCATCTTAACTCCTTTTAATTTTTATCAAGATAACACACAGGTGGTGTTTCAAGCTTGTGTTTGGTGGCAAGGTGACGAGATTTATAAATTGTTAAAACCTCCGTTTGTCTTGCCGATAAGTCTTCTTCCGGGCTCTTTGAATCAAAAAATTCAAGGGCCCATTCTAATTCTTCATACGAAGCGCCGATTTGATCTTCGTCGCTTCGATTGTCTCCCCACAATCCATCTGTGGGCTTTGCATCAATAATAGCTTGGCTTACATTTAAATGTTGACCGAGCGCTCTTACTTCAGATTTTAATAAATCGGCGATGGGGCTTATATCAACGCCTCCATCGCCATATTTGGTAAAAAATCCAATTCCATAATCTTCTACTTTGTTGCCAGTGCCTACTACTAAATAATTGTTGGTGTTAGCAACGCTATATAAACAGCACATTCTAATACGTGATTTTAAATTAGCTATAGCCAACTCTGAAATCTGTATCTCCGATAGCGCTTTGCTATGTGCGCTATAAGTATCTGTTAGGTCCACTAAAGTACCGGAAACATTCGAAAAATTTGCACACAACCATTTAATATGTTCGTTGGATCTGTCTGCTTGGCCTTTTTCTTGACTGATGGGCATATTAACTACTACAAGCGGCATGTTGGTATGGGCGCACAATGTCGAGGTTACCGCAGAATCAATTCCGCCTGATACTCCCACCACAAATCCTTTGCATCCAGATTCGTGCAATTTACTTTTTATCCATTCACAAATAGTATTTTTGACTTTTTCAGCTTTCATTGTTTCTCACTTTGTATATAAACAAATCGCCATGTCGTCGGCGCACTTCATCAACCACGCTTGCACGTTCTTCTATAATAACCGTATAGCCTTCTTCGGCCAAGCGCTGGGCAAATAAAAGTTGTTGGGATTCCACGAGCATAGTTGATTGAGGCTTATAGGTTACAAAATCAAAATGCACAGGGTTTTGTGGATCATTATCCTTTTTGAATAATTCCACTTGATATTCTAAATGTTTATTATTACTTAAGTCCGAGGCCTTACTAATAAGAGCGTCGACGCCCTTTTCCCCCGCATAGATCGCCAACGCTCTATTATCTCGTGGAAAACATGGGCCGCCATAACCATAGCCATACTTTAAATATTGAGGGCTAATTCTTGCTTCTGATCCAATCGCGCTTAAAATCGGAGTTGGGTCCACACCCGAAAATCTAGCTATATCTCCAATCATGTTTGCAAAAGAAATCTTGGTAGTCAAAAAACAATTTAAACTAATTTTACATATTTCAGCTTGGGTTCGAGACATTCTAGCGATGGTCGGTGTGCTTAGGGTGCTCTTTTCATATATTTCTTGGAGTATATCACCGGATTCTAGCGAGCCTTCTCCAATCAATACTAATGAAGTGTATGATTGATCTCTTAAAATCGTTCCTTGCGCAATAAATTCAGGATTATAACTTACAGTATAATTATAGGCCTCCAAGCGGTGCTGAATTGTGTCGCAATATTCGGGCATCGTAGTACAACATATCACTAAATGTTTATGCTTCGCAGGGCGCCCAAAGGTTATTAATTGATCTACGACACCTTCAATTTGGCTATGATCATATTTGCCATTAGGAAGCGAAGGGGTAGCAACTAACAAAAACAAAATATCTGAATGTTCTACACATCGTTTAAGTTCTGCTGTCGCCTCAAAATTGATAGCCGCCTGCAGGGCTTCTTCAACTCCTTCTTCGTCCGATTTAAATGTTTTAGCATTAATAGCATTTATATAAGATTCATCAATATCACACCCTAAAACATCATATCCTGATTTTTCCAAAGTTAAAGCGAAACACAAGCCTAATTTACCTATTCCAATTAAAGATAGTTTTTTCATATTATTCTCTTTTTGCATCGTATTAACATGTGCCAACCCATTTCTTCACACATTTCTTGATATTGTTGTGGATTCATATTTTTAAATTCGTCTCTAACAACATAATTTCCCTCAATATAGTTTGGAATATCATATGGAAAAATATGTTCTTTCTGAATGGACACTATTTCAAAATTAGCTAACAGTTTTCGTGCTTGATTAAGTGTGTAGGTTAGAGCGCGGGGGCAACCAATTTGAGCTTCCGCAAATTTTTGAATTACTTCATCTGCTTTAGAAAAATCTTTTACATTCTCTTCGGCCATAAAATCAAAGAGTTTAAAACTATATTTAGCATACAGCATTAATCTAAACTCCCCATCATCTTTTAATAATTGATAAACATTATCTATAATTTTTTGAGGATGTTCTGTATGGTGAATTACTCCAAATGAATAAACTAAATCAAATTTATTTTTTCTTTGCCTATCCGTTAAAAGATCCATTACATGTTCTGCGTTGCCTTGTTTAAAATCGGCTGTTAAATCAAATATCTCAAATCTTTTTTTACAGATTTCTAAACTTTTTTCTGATAGTTCAATTGCTGTTAGGTTTGCACCATTTCTGGCAAAATTAATACTGTCAGTTCCAATACCACATCCAATTTCTAGTACATCTTTATCTTTCCACTTTTCAAATTCTGCGAAGGATAGAATATGTGGTTCTACAAAATATTTTCTTTCTTCTACTTCATCAAAATACTCTTTAGTGCCTATTTCTTTTTTAGAGTGTCTAATATTGCATGGACGCTTGTTCCAAAATTCTTTGATCGCTGTAATCATCTCCACCACGGTTTCTTATGATATTTTAAATCTTCAAGTTTTGCTTGATTGTGTCTAAATAATAATTCTTCAACCTCGGGACCGCCATATCGTATTATACCGGCAGAGTTTCTTACTGCGGCTATCGACAGATTTTCAGGCGGCAATAATTCGATTTCAAGGTCTTTATCAAATAAATAATTAAGTAATCGATATTCAGAGTTTTTCCTTTGATTCCCAAAATTATCTGTAGGAATATGCTGATAATTTTTTTCGTACCAAGCTATTCCTTTTTGTTCGGAGGCGCCGTCTTTGCTTGCGGAAGAATAATAAATATCGGAATCATAAAAATTAGAATATATTTTCATTGCATTCTTTGATCCGAAAGCAAATCGATCATTTATACCGCCAAATGGACAATTAAAAGGAACATACACCGTATTTGCATCAAATTTATCCCAATCAAATTTCATTTTACCAGCAGGATATAAGTCGCACCTTAATCTCACATATACATCATATTCTTTTTCTTGCGAAAAAACAAATTCAAAAACCCTCTTTACTCCATACCATTGGTGAATTTGTTGCTCATATGGCATATGATAATCTAAAATATTTTCATAAAATCGTTCTTTTCTTTCTCTAAACCCATCTAATTCACTTTCAAGCAGACAGTTAAAGTAAGGTAGCTCTTTTTGTACTTTTAATCCTTGCGGCTCTATCTTACCTTTAGCGACATCCTCGGCATGGACAGTTCCTCCATTAGGGTCAGCATATAAATAATAATCTATCTCATATATTTCTTCATTAAACAAAACGTCATGAATTTGTGGTAAATTATTAATTAAACCTCTAACTGCTCCCGAATAACATAGTGCTACTTTTATCTTTTTCATAATCACTCCTCCCATAATTTAATATATAATCGGTGCATATGCCGGCACAAATTTCAAAATTTATTCCTTTAGCTGTTTCTGGCATTACCGCGATTGATTTAGTGGTTAAGGGCTTGCCCGGAAAAGTCCAGAAATACCCTCGCGATGTGAGCGCGATATCATCGGCTTGGTGCCAAAAATAATGCACTCCTAACATAGCTAATTGATGTAGTGCGTCTAAGTTCTTGGCATGACACCATAAACTATTATTATAAAAAAATTCCTTCTCTATTTCATATTGAGGCTCGTCATGTCCTAAAATCCACTTTCCATCTTTGTGCCATACATCTACTTCTACATTATATCCAATCGTTAAAGCTTTTTTAATATAATCCGGATGATTTTCTTTCTCCAGATTTGGGCCCTCTAGGTTTCCACGATGTGCAATGTAGATCATTCTTCCACCATATATTTGTCAGAAGGCACAGAAGGCCATTTTACCACTACTAAATCTACATCTTCAAGGACTGTGACATCTGCGATATCATAAGGCTCATACAAAAACATTTGGCCACTTTCTAATGGTTCTCCATCAACGAGTAGCTTTCCTCGAACAATATAGGTTAATTCTTGCGCTATCTTGTGAGTGTGTTTGGGTGTCACATAGCCGGCCTCATGCTGGTGGTGGGCTACTTCGAAAAAGGGATTCTTAAAAACAGAAGGCTCAAAATCACCAATAAACCAGCCTTTTACCATATCTTTAATATCAAATGTTTTCATATTTCTAAATCCTGTATCCGTGCTTGATGGCGGCCACCATCAAATGTATTGGTCATTAAAATTTCTAAAACTTCTCCAACCTTTTCAGATGACTCATAAAGACGATCCGGGAACGCAAAGAAATTAGCGCAATTATGTCTTAAGGCCATTTCAGCCGTGAAGCAATCATAAATCAAAGCTGACCGAATGCCTGTAAATTTATTGGCACACATGTTCACGCCTTGGCCGGTGCGGCAAAAACCCAATATATAGTCACACGTTCCATCGTTCTTGGCTGTAACTGCTTGTTCGATAAAATACTTATAATCACAATCTTGAGTCACATGGGGCCCAAAATCAATTACTTCAATTCCTGCTTGTTCTATCGCCTTCTTAAACTTGTTTTTGGCATTATATCCCGAGTGATCTCCGCAGAGAGCAACAGGCTTTTCTCCAAACTTTTTAACTACATTATTTTTATAAAATTCAAATTCTTTAGGTGTTCCAAAAATATGCATTTTCTCCACATTTTGTGTTATGACTTTTAAATTTTTCTCAATTAATAAATTGTACAACGGAGTAATATAGAATTCCTTATTGGTGCGCAAGTCTCTTTCGATCATCTCGCGCGCATTCTCACAAAATAATTTTCCGCTTTTAAAATAATAAATTCCTACGCAGGCTCTATCGCTAATAACTTTCTTTTCCGCAGTTTGTTGTACACAGCCTTCAGTATCAAGATCTACATAACTATAATTGGCAGAATTCGACTTAAATGTCAACAAGAGGCCGTCACAATCTAAATTTGCAATCTGTGTAGGGTCTACCCTAGGTCCAAATTCAATATCAAGAGTGTGGATAAACAGAGGCAAATCATTATCAATATATTCCTCAGCCAATAAACAACTGCAAGTTGAGCCTTCGGTGAGACCATCTGTTACTACAATTTTAATATCATCACCATATTTTGAATATAAAATTTGATCAACATTAAAATTACAAATTTGATCGTCTCTTACTACAAAAATCAGATTACATTCTTCTAACTTAAAACATTCTAAGGAAATATCTAATAGCTGTGTAGAGCCAATATATATAAACTGTTTGGGAACTTTATAGCCCGCTTCTACAAATCGTTGTCCTCGGCCGGCCATTGGAATTAATAAATTATATTTTTTAGGCATTTCTTTCCATTAGCTGTTGAGTTGTGAATTGATGTGCAAACCTGACAGTATCCATAATATTATCATTATCTAAAGCATGCGAGATTACCGAAGCAGCAAAAATATCGCCGGCGCCTAAAACATTTAACTTCTTTTCTTCAATGTGATCGGTCTCATATTCAATTATTTCTGCGCCATCTGATATGTAAATCCTACGTGGAGAATGTATTATAGCATATTTTTCTACAAGTTGGCCAATCTTTTTTGCTTTGAGGCAATTTTGTGATTGTCCACTAATGCTCCCAGCTTCTTCGATAGACATTATAGCATAATCCACATATTTTAATATATTCTTCATTTTTTCTATTTCTTCATCAGTGTGGCTCTCCAAACAAAAATCCATTGAAATTATACTAGTTTTTTTAATCTTTTTTAATATCTCAATATCTAAATTTTTTAACTTGTCAGCATACATTATATGACACCATTTAGCACTTGTCTCGTCAAAATTAGTCATCTCTGTACAAGCGCCCCATTGTACAATACTGCTTCTAAGATTTCTTTCGGTATCGCATATTATTAAAGCTTGAGATGTGGGATCTCTATTGGAAACCTGAACATCTAAAACTAGTTTTGTATTATTAAGCACTTGAAAATTTTTAAACCAACTTTTCGCATAGCGACCTTCGGTATCATTGCCGATAGAAGAAGAAATCCCTATTTTTAAAGCGGGATTAAGCCTTGTCAAGGCTTCTAGTACATTTGCTATAGCTCCCACTGTTTTATATTTTCCAAGAGCAGGATGGGAGGCGCCTTCTTGAAAATTAGCCACTAAATAGACGTGATCAATAATAATATTTCCTATAATTGCAATATCCACTAGTATTCTATCGTTTACGAAAGGGCATAATGGTTGTTCCTAATTTTGTTGCGGAGGAAGCGAATGGCTCATCAATAACCAAATTGTGTTCTATAATGGCACGCTCGATGTTTCTATAGCCAATTTCTAAATTCCAATCATGAACCGCGATTCTATCATTGGTTTTTAATAGGGGGGCGTACATATTAAATTCTTTTATTTTATCACCCCCATCACAAAAAAGAAATGCTCTATCCAGTTCTTCCATGTTTTCTTTAGTATGGTTGAATATTTCTTCCGAAAATGCATCTCTCTGATAATAATTTATATATGGAGAAATTTCTGCTAATTTAGAATACCAATGTCCGCACCCCTCATATTCGCGTACTAACCATGCGTTGTCCGGATAAAGCTCATGAGTATCAAAAAAGAATGCTTCTGTAATAGCCGCCATATTGGCGAAATATGTACTTAAAGCCCCCTTTTGACTTCCAAATTCCACAACGTAATTAAAACGATGCGCTTCAAAGTAATATTCCATAAAATATATGGCCGCATAACTTTGAGACATGCCTCCTCCCATATACCGCCGATTAATAATTTTTAAATCATCTATCTCCATAAACACTTTTTGAAAAGGCTTTTGGGGATTTAAAGAATATAGATTCTTCTCGATTCCTTCATAGTTTCCGTGTTCGCTATGTAACAAGTTTTTATCATATTTCATTGAAATTTCCTTTGCATTAAAATTTTTCTTTTTTGTCTAGTTTTTCTATCTCTTCTAAAGACGTATCTTTAATATAGCCTCTTTCGAGCAATATGTCAACTAATTTACATATTAAATTTTCGCCGCCATTTGCACTAATGACTTCGCTCACGTTTTTTACTGTCGCCGGCGCATCTTGAGGGCAGTAAGCAAAACCTACTTTCTTCATTATATTTAAATCGAATAAGTCATCGCCTATATAAAGCATGCGTTCTGGTTGAGTATCATAAGATTTTGAAAACCTATCTAAAAATTCAACTTTATCGACTCCGCGTGCATAATAGAAATCAATGTTTCGATTGGCGGCCATATTTTCATTTATTCGATTATCTCCCGATAAAAAGCAGACTTTAACTCCTGCGGCCTTGAGACGTTTAATAGCTGTAAAGTCTTTATCACAAAAAGTTTTAGCAAACGGCATTCCACTTGAATTATAATACTTTTTGCCATCTGTTAAGATTCCATCTATGTCTAATATTGCCAATTCAATCGGCATAGTATTCGCCCTCTTTCTCGTAGCTGTACCAATAGCCGCTATTTTGTTTGGCCCACCACATCTCAATCCTGGGGAATACTCCAAATATACTATCCCGGCGGGGGGTATAAAAATCCATGGCCTTGTGATATTCTGGCGCGTTGTCCCGCAAATAACGACTTTCGTCTGCCGCGAAGTCTTCTACTTCTGGATAAAATTGCTGGTAATAATTTATGCCCAAATAAATATTGGGCCTCAATCTCTCTGTAAAATTAATAGGAGCGTCTTTCCAGGTCCATGCGGGTGTTGCCCACAAAGGTAAACTAAATAATCTTTCGAGATCTTGTTTGTGTCCCCAGAAAAAATGATCTTGAGGATGAAATGGAAATCTCTTATTGTTGCCAATTAAAAAGATTTTAGACTTTTGTTTTTCTCCATCGCGATA
>Ga0209349_1000223_pt1 | contig 31502 bp, 29 predicted proteins | sample ETNvirnome_2_130_FD_184067 | JGI IMG/M metagenome (GOLD analysis project Ga0209349, IMG submission 184067) | Marine viral communities from the Pacific Ocean - ETNP_2_130 (SPAdes) (version 2) | ecosystem: Environmental > Aquatic > Marine > Oceanic | place: Pacific Ocean | collected 2013-06-22
TGGCGCGGAACTTTATGTTGGGCATGGCACTGTCTGGGTGAATGGCGATAATGGCTATATTGCCATGCAGGTCAGTGGGTTAGAAGTGCTTCCGGGGGCCGGTCTCACGGATTCAGGCATCAGAAAAAGGGTTATACCCCATATAATGAGGGTTACCCTCCAACACTCGACTCAGGTCCATGTTCTTTATCCAATCAACCCCGACGCTTGATGGCTTTCCTCTTTTCTGGGCTGGGCGCAAAGAGATATGGTAGGGCAAACCATAAAGCTTACCACCCCGTTCTTCGAACGAGTGACAACACACGATTACGTTAATCATTTGGAATGTGTCACCACGTTCTCGATAGAAATCAATAGCTTCTTCGGAAGGGTTGACTTCTATTACCGGATGGCCATCAAAGTATTTCTTGGATAGGCCCAATATTTTCGATTCAATCGGTTGAGTCCCATCCAAATCGAAAATATCTTGCGCCAGGAATTCGCCAATAGCGCTTTCTAAATCGATTTCAAAAGGTCGATCCGGCAAACAGCCATAGTTGGGAAAGTCCCATAGTTCCTTTGGTCTGTTTTCAATGTCGCCTGCTATGTCTGGCATATGATTCTTCCGGTATAACGCCGCGCTTTGCGGCTGCTTTGTAGCGCCAGCGGAAAAGCAGTCCGACAACAGCGCCTTGTTACAACTTGCCTCAATTGTGGTGCCTTGCTACAATTGAGGCAAATCAACCCCGGAGGTACAAATGGCTACTAACAGCATTCGCTTAGATCAAAACCTAATTGAAAAGGCCACCATTATAGCCAAAGCGCTTAATCGGACCCCGCCCAAGCAAATAGAGCATTGGGCAAAAATCGGCGAGATGATGGAAGACAACCCGGATTTACCCTACGAGTTTGTAAGGCAAGCCATCATCGCGCAGGCAGAGCGGGACGCCGGAAAGCTGGAGGCCTACGATTTTGGTTAAAGCCACCAGTGTATTACAGACCCCTACATTCAAAAAAGCGGTGAAGAAGCTCAAGCCCAACCAGAAAAAAGACCTTGATTTGGCCGTTAAGGACCTAATGACCAACCCCAACATTGGAGAGCAGAAAAAAGGGGATCTGGCCTTTCTGCGAGTCCATAAGTTCAAAATGAACAAGCAATTGACTCTGCTGGGTTACAGTTTTGATGATGGCGCTCTTGTCCTTGAACTGATGGCCCTGGGCTCACACGAGAACTTCTACCGCGATATCAAACGGAAGAAGTGACGTTGTAACGCCAGCAATAAACGGCGCCCTGACAAGGGCGTCCGGTGGAGGCCCATCGGGCCGGAACGAATTTAATTGCCTTGTTAGCTGGCTTACCGCCAAGGATTAAGTCGCTCAATGGTTTTTTGATGGACGTCGATTTTATAGTACCAGTCGGGCCAGCCATTGATCTTATGCTCTGGGGCGAAAGACACTATTGGACACTCGCCTTCAACCGCATGATAAGCAAAATGATAAAAGTCACCATGCTCTGGAGGCTCAATAGCGCCAATTTCGCTATCGTCGGGGCCGTAAAGGATAAGTACACGCCCGTCGCGACTTATCTCTGCTTTATAACCACTCTTGAGAGGTACACGCATACGTGAAACGCCTGCTAACAGTGCTTATACGGAACGCTGTATAACCCCAATAAACGCGCGCGCTCATTCATTGAGGTTATGTAGCCAGCTCCATCGACCCTATCCCACTGATTCGCCTGAAGGCAAAGGGAAAATAAGCGGCATATTCAGATTCGCATGCTGGCGCGTTTTGCTTTCCCCCCTGCGTACCGCAAGAAAAGCACTGCACGGTTGATTCTCTCAGCCAACCCCAGCCAAGAAGCAATCCGCTAACCAACCCCCACCGCCACCAATTCCCCCTCAAACCACTGCTGTTTGAGGCCGCGCTGTTTTTCCAGCAGCGTGAGGTAGGGCCTGAGCGGGTGTTGGGGCGGTAGGCTGACGTGGAGTTGGCGCAGCCGCCGTTGGTAGGGGAGCTGCCCGGCGGGCTGGTGCAGGGGGGTGGCGTATTGGCTGAGCCACGCCATATCGGGGAGCAGCAGGTGCGTGGCGCCGCTGTCCAGCGCGAGGGTCACGCCCTTGGCGTCGAAGTCGCCTGCGTAGAGGTGCGGCCTGCGGGTTTTGCGCCATACCTCGGCCAGGTGGGCGAAGCCGCCGCCGTAGTGGCTGTCACCTCGGTAGGCGATGAGCGGCTGGGCGTAGCCGCTGAGGGCGCTGATGTTCGGGTTGAAAGTGTAGAAGCTATCGAGGTTTTCCACCTGTACCAGCGCGCCGAAGGCTCCTAGCGTGAGGTGGCGAACGTCCACGTCGCGACTGCAGCGCGGCTCGCTTGCAAGCCCTGGGGTAGGTTGCGGCGGCAGGCTGAGCAGTATGCGCCAGGCGCGGGGGCTTTCGCGGGTGGCTTTGTCTTCCTCCATGCCCTCCTTCGCTTGGGCGCTGCTGGTTAGGCCGCTGAGCGAGCAGCCTAGCGGTGCTAGGCGGGCGCTATCTAACACGTCGTTGATCTGCGCCAGCAAGGCGGTGTCAAAGCGCAGCGCTTTACTGTTGATTCGTGTGGCCAGGTCAATATCGTGCTGGCGGCACCAGACCACTACGTCGTCTACCCACTGGCGGCGGGGCTTCTCCACCGTGGGCTGGCGGAGTAGTTCGCGGGCGACGCCGTTAAGGCCGTTGCGTGCGCGGCTGGGCAGGTTCATACCGCCACCGCCAGGGCCACATCGTGAATCAGCCGCAGGTCATTAAAGGCGCTGGCCTTGCTCTCCTCTTGCTGCAGGCGGAAGGCCTGCTGTTCGCTGCGCGGCAGCCCTTGGTACTCGGCGATCACCTGAAACAGCCAGATTTCATCTGCCCACTCCAGGCCGCTCTCTTGTAGGTACGCCAGGGCGCTGATCGGTTCGGCAGGCGGCTGGTCGAGCACTGCAAGGTAGAAGTGTTCCACGTCCTGCTTGAGCGCCTGCTGGCGGGCGGCGGCCAGGCTCTCTTCGGCGAGCTGTACTGGGTTGGCCACGGCCACGTTTTGTGCGGCGTGGCGTGGGGCGGGCAGCTCGTGCAACAGCTCGGCCAAAACGCGGGTATCCAGGGCGTGGTCCAGCGCGGGGGCGGCGGCGGGGTTGAGCGGTGCGGCGCGGTTGAACAGCGCGGGCACCTCACTGCGCTGGGCGTAGTTGCCGGGCACAAAGCCCGGGTGTTCGCGCAGGAAGGCGGCCATGCCGGTCATCAGACGGCTGCGGGCCTGCTGCTTGCGGAAGCGGGCCATGAGCTCGATCAACCGCCGCTGCACTTCCCTCAAGCTGGTGTAGTGGTGGCTCAGGCGGTTCTGAAGCTGGCTGATGAGCAGCTTGCGCAGGCTGCCGTCGCTACCCACCAGGGCGATCAGCTCGTCGAAGTCGATCAGCGCGAGGCCATCGAGTAGCCGCACGATCTGCTTTTGGGCGCGGTCGTTCTCGCGGATCTTGTCGTTGAGCTGGCTGACGAAACCGAAATCGCTGTTGAGCCGCTGCCACAGGCTATCGATGGCGTCGGCAAAGCGGCCGTTGAGGCCATCCACCTCCTGGCGCAGGCGCAGTAGCTGCTGCTCCTGGCGCCAGTGTTCGCCCTTGCTGCGGGCTTCTCGGTAGCTATCTACTTGGGTACGAATCAGCTCCAGGGTTTCGGCCACGTCGGCATTGACGTGGCGGCGGGTTTCGTCGGCGAGCATTTCGGCGATCAGGTCGCGCACCTTGGGCGAGAGTTTGACGCCGCTCTGCTCGTCGGGCCGCCATAGCACCCGGGCGGCCAGCAGCTTGCGCAACGCGCCGTCGCTCAGGCCTTCCAGCGGTACGTCGTCGCGGGTGTAGGCCTGCATCAGCCGTTCGGCGTGCTTGCCCAGCAGCGCCAGGCGTTCCGCGCCGGTCTTGAGCAGGCGGCTCTCCAGCTCGCTCACGCCACTGCCCACCCCATTGCCTAAAGCACTGTTCTCACGCCGACTCACAGCAGGGCCTCCTGCGTGCCGGTGTCCTCGTCGGCATCGATGGGCAGATTCTCTTCGTCGCGGATGAAGCGTACCACGTCCACCAGGTAGTCCATCTTGCCGGTCACCACGAACACTTGGCGTTCGCTGTGGGGCTGCATCAGGTAACCGTGCTCTTTCAGCCGTTTGAAGATCTGCTTCACCTGGGCATCCAGCTGGTCGCTCTGGGAGCCAAAGAAGTTGTCCGTGGCTAGCCGTTCCAAACGCTCGCGCAGGCTCTGGTTGTCTTCGCACTTGGCGCTGAACTCGGCGGGTTTGAGCACGTCGCCAGGGGCGGCCAGGGCGTCGCGGCCCAGCGCTTCCTGCACCAGTTGTAGCCACTCCAGCATGGGCAGCAGGCTGTTGACGGTGTCGGCGAGCTGGCGGGAGAGCTGCTCCCGCGCCGTATCGCTGAGCTGCCGCCAGGCGAGATAGTAGACGCTGGCGTCTTCGTTGCTGGCCAGCCGTCGGTTGAGCGGGCGCAGGTAGGCGTCGATGGCCTCGCGGGTCTCTTCGTTGGCCAGGTGCCGGTAGGCGTTGTCGTCGCTGACGGCGCAGACGAAGTCGCCTGCCAGCAGGCGTTCGAGCAGGGGGCCGTGTTCGATCATGCGCTCACCTCCTGTTGGCGCTGCTTGATTTTCTGCGCCAGCGCGCTGAGGCGTGGCTCGATACGCTTGAGCTGACGCTGTTGCTGGGCGTCCCGTTCGATGAGGTAGCGGTTGGCGAACAGCAGCAGCACGTCGGATTCCGGGTTGGGGAAGGCCCCGACGATATGGATGCGGTTGCTGTCGCAGGCGTCGAACAGTTTTTCGACGTTGTGGTAGGCCAGCGTACCGATCTCATCAATCGGCCAGTGGATGGCGATGTGCGCATCGCCCCGCAGCAGGCGGGTAAACGCCAGCAGGAACTTGCACAGAATCAGATACGCCATGCCGTGGCTGGAGGACTCCAGCAGCTGGCGGTCGTTTTTGATTACCAAATCGGTGCCGCCTTCGTTCAGGTGCAGCTCCAGGCGCAGCAGGCTTTCGAAGCTGTACTGCTGGTCGCTGCGCAGCAAATCGACCACGTCGGCCAGGGCGTTGAGGTAGTCGTCGCTGGGCAGCGTCTGGCCGGACTCCCGCCACGCCTTGTAGCGCTGGGCGAACAGTTTGAGCGGCTCCCAAAAGCCCAGCTCGTCAATGGTGGACTGAATGCGCACTTCCGCCTTGGTGATGCCTTCCAGGCGCAGGTCGTCGGCGACCTCTTCCGAAAGCCGACGGCTCTGGGCGCTGATGCGCCGGTTCAGGTCGCGGAAGACGATGAAGAACTTGTCCAGGTCGTCGCTGAGGTTACGGCCTTCCTGAATCAGCTGCTGCTGTTGGTCTTCCAGCAGTTTGAGCATGCCGCGTAAAAGCGGCAGTAGTAGCCGTGGGCTGTCGCTGGGCAGCTTGTCGCGCTCGCTTTGCAGGGCATCGGCAAAGCCGCTGCTGGCATCCTTGATCAGTTGGCTTTCGACGTCCAGGCAGCCTCGGCGCAGTTGCTCCAGCTGCTGGTGGCGGCTGGCCAGGGCCTGGTGGGTGCGCTCGATGCGCTCGTCCACATCGCCCAGGCTGGCTTCCAGCGGCGCGCCTTCGGCCACCAGCTCCAGGCTTTCCAGCTGGTTGAGCAGCGGCGTCAGGGCTTCCAGGGTGCCTCGGGCGCTATCTCGCTGGGCCTTCAGGCCGTTCACTGCCTGCTGGTGGGCCTCTCTGGCGGCGTGGAAGGCGTTTTTCAGATGCGCTTTGTCGCGCTTGAGCTGCTGGTCGCGCTGGGCCAGCTCGGCCTCTTCCGCCACCAGCTGGGGTTTATGCTGGCCCCACTCGATGCGCATGAAGCGCTGGTACTCGGCCAGCTCCTCCTGGCGGGCAGCGGTTTTACGAATGCGCTCGTTCTGCTCTTCCAAGCGGGTTTTGGTGGCCTTGAGCTGGGCGGGGTCGACGCCCTGTTCGGCCAGCTCCTGGCTGAAGGCCTCTTCCAGCTCGGCGCGCTGGCGCTGGTGTTCGGCGTTGGCATCGCTAAGCTGCTGTTTGTAGGTGCGTAGCTGGGCATCGAGGCTATCGAGCTGGCTTTGGGCGTCGGCCTTGAGTTCCAACAGCTGGCCTTGGTGGGTTTCGGCCAGCTCGGCCAGGGCGTCGCGCTTCTCGTCGCGCAGCTCGGTTTGGGCCTGCTCCTGGCGGGCCAGGGCGGCTTCGATGTGGGCACGGCGGGCTTTCTGGCTTTCCGCGTGGCGGGCCTGCTGCTGGCGGCGCGCTTCCAGGGCGTACTCCACTTCCTGCTCGGCGCGCTGATGGGCCAGGCGAGCGGTGTCCTGGGCGTCATCGGCCTGCTGTACCCGCTCGTTGTGCTGCTTAAGGGCCTTTTCAGCGGCGGTGCAGGCGGTGTGGGCACGGGCCTTGGCGCTCTCGGCTTCTTCGATGGCGGCCAGCAGGCTGGCTTCGTCCTGGGCGTAGTCGGGCAGCGCGATGGCGGAAAGATCCAGCGCCAGGCCGAACAGGTCGTCGCTGGCGTTGTCGGCCAGTTGGGGGGCGAGGTCGCGGCGCTCCAGCAGTTCCGGGGCGATCACCTTGCCAAGCTGCTGTTCCCAGCCGGGGCGGTGGTAACGCAGGAAGTGGCGCAGGCTGCCCTGTTCGGGGGTCTGCTGCTGGTAAAGGGTGTAGCAGTGCTGCTCGGCGCGCTCCCGCTGCTGGCGGCACTGCACCAAGTGCTGTTCGGCGGCGTCGCGTTCGCGCTTGTGGGCTTCCAGCTCGCGGCGCAGCGCTTCCAGGGTGGCCCCGGCCGCGCTGCGGGCCTGCTGGGCGTCGTCCAGCCGCGCCTGGGCCAGCTCAGCCTCCTGGGCTTCTTCGCGGGTTTGGCTGGGCATGGCGAGCTGCGCCTTTAGCTCGGCCAGCTGCTCGACGCCTAGCTCCAGCTGGGCCTGATACTCGCTCTCCAGCCGCTGGCGGGCCTGCTGGTAGCGCTCGTTATGCTGCTGCTCGGTTTGCCACTGCTGCTCGCGGCGCTCGGCTTTCTCCTCCACCAGCGCGTCGATCAGTTCCTGGTTCTCTTGAGTCTGGCGGGCGAGGTTTTCCGAGAGTTCGCGCAGTCGGCCATCCAGGCGCGCCTGGCTTTCCTTCACTGCGTCCTGCATCACTTGCAGGTGTTGCTGCAGCTGGTCGCGCTGTTCGCGCCACTGGGGCAGCGCGTTGATGTCCCGCTCCAGGCCGGGCATGTCGGCCTCAGCGTACTGCTCGAAGCGGGTTTGCAGGTCGTTGAGGCGGTGCTGGGCGTGCTGCAGCTGGCTTGCCACTTCGCTGTGCTGGTCGTTGAGCGCATCCCGCCGTTCGCCGTAGGCCTGCTCTTCGGCCTGAAACTCCCGCTGGTGGCGGTTGAGCTCGCCTTCCAGGTCGGCGACCTGCCGCTGGGCCTGTTCGCGGTCGGCGGCCAGCTGGGGTTTGAGTTGCCACAGGGTAGTGTCGAGCTCGGCCAGTTCACGGTCGATGCCGGAGAGTTTGGCCAACGCGGCCTGCAGCGGCTCCAGGCGCATAGATTGGCGCATCTGGTGAATCCACTCGCGGGCCTTGGCACTACGAATGCGAGTAACCGGCAGCTCGACTCCGTCCTCTTCGAAAATCGCCGCCAGCATGGTCTTGAGGGTGTCCATCTTGCCCTCTTTGGCGTGCACCGCCGAGACCAGCTTTTCGATATGGCGAATGCGCCGCTCGGGGTTGACCAGGCTGAACTGGGCGGCGATCTGGCGCAGCTTCAGGCCATCGCGGCTGTTGCCGTGGAGCTGGGTAAAGTCGTTCTGGATCACCGAGCGGAACTCGGAAGTGGCGCCCAGCTTGGGCGACATCGGCGTACCGCTGCGGCGCAGCCCGCTGGCCCACTGGGTGTAGTCCAGCGCCAGCGGGCCCTGCTCGGTCTCGACCAGGTAGTCTTCCGGGCGGTAAGGCGCGCCGACGAAGCGATACTCCACGCCGCCTTCCTGCTTGCGGGTCAGCACCGCCTGGCACACGTTGCCTGCTTCGCGGCGGTATTCGTATACCAGGTAGCTATTGCGATGGGGCAAATAGAACGCATCGAATTTCATGCGGGTTTTCGGCACCACCTTGTTGGGCAGCTCGCCGTAAAACACCGGCACCAGCCGCTGGAGCGTGGTTTTACCGGAGGCGTTGGTGCCGCAAATATTGGTGTGGCCGTCCACACTGAGTTCGACCACGCCGTTCAGGTGGCCGTGAATCATCACGATGCGTAGCAGATGCGCCATGCCGTGTCCTTGATCGTTTAACGTCCGAAAACGCTATCTTGCCAGACACCTTGATGGCTTGTCTTACTGATTACGCCTTACCCAGCAGCACCTCAAAAAAACTCACCGCATTGGCTTCCGCCCTTCGAGGCAGTAGCCGCCTTCTTTTATCACCAGGTTGTTCACGTCGAGGCTCGCTATGCTTATCTTCTTGCCTTGATATAAGCCTCCATAAAAGCCGCAAGATTTCGTCCTAGATGTTCGGTAGGGTAACCGCCCTCTTGTACCACTACTGTGGGCAAATCCAGCTTTGCTAGTCTTTCTCCCAGGCGTCCAAAGTCTTCAGTTTCCAGCGCCAGTCCAGCTAAAGGGTCATCTTTGTGGGCGTCCAAACCAAGGGCAATCACCATGGCTTCTGACCTGTAGGTCTCCATGGCCTCAATTAAAGACTCCAGCCCATTCATAAAGACTTCGCCGTTACTGCCCAATGGGAGAGGTAGATTGACGTTAGCGCCTTCTCCTTCACCTTCTCCGTGTTCATCCACGCCACCCCAGAAAAACGGATAGAAATCGGCGGGGTCGGCGTGAATCGAGCCGGTCCACACATCGCCACGAGCGTAGAAAATATCCTGGGTGCCGTTGCCATGATGCAAATCCACATCAAGAATGGCTACCCGCTCATATTTTTCGCGCAGAGTTTGCGCCGCCAGCGCAGAGTTATTAATAAAGCAAAAGCCACCGGCACGGTCTGGCCCGGCATGATGGCCCGGTGGCCGACAAAGAGCATAGGCCTGGCCGTCCCCGGCCATCACTGCCTCAGTTGCAGCTTCTGCTGTAGTGGCATTCGCCATAAGGCCCTTATAGGTTTCCGCGGTCAGCGGGCAGGCCATATCGTGCATATGCCACCCCGCCTGCCCGACAGGATGACGTGGATAATGGTTGCCCTGGCCGCAGGGATGGACATTAGGTGCCACCATGTCAGCGGCTTCCGGCATCTCTGACCACCGAGCATAGATAGTTTCCAGAAAGTGCAAATAACGCGGAGTATGAATCAGCGCCAGTCGCTTATGGAGACTAGGAGTGGCCTTGGGCATCAACGTCTCAATATCCAGCATTTTCAAACCTTCAAGCAGCATTTCAGCTCTCAGCGGCCCTTCCGGCGAGGCAACCTGGCGTCCTCTAAGCAGAAAACTCGTGTGGGCATGGAGCTGCTGTTCAGGATGGTAAAAACACTTCACGGACTTACCTCACTCTTCAGATGCACCGCCCCTTCACTCCAGCGGCTCAGAAACAACGCATAAGTTTTTAAAGTGTGGCGGATGGACTCAATATCTACACGCTCATCTATTCCATGGATATTCTCTGCCACCGGTCCATAACAGGTGCCGTTGATACCTCCATGCACCTTGTAGGCGCGCAGATCTGTGGTGCAGGTGAGTGGCTTGGTAGTCACCTCGGCCCCCGTCAGATCCTGATGGCAGCGCCCAAGCAAGCGAACTCCAACATCATCAAGATCCACCTCTACTCCTTCAGAGCAGAATCCATGAAATTCCACCGTCACATCCGAAACGCCAGACCCTAGCTGGCTGGCTTCAGTCTCAATACAGGCCTGCACCCGTGCCTGGACATCAGCCACAGTCACACTCGGTGGAAAGCCAATGCGCCCTTCGAGGCTGGCATAGGCGGGTACGCTGGAAGCCCAATCTCCGCCCTGGATTCGCCCAAGATTGAGATTGAAAGGCCGGGCAACCTGGCTAAAAAGGGGGTGGGAAACACGGTTGAACTCGTCTACTAATGGCTTCAGGCTGTTGAACAATGAGTTGACTGCTTCGATGGCATTGGTGCCGGCACTAGTATCGAGTACGTGAGCAGGTACACCGTTCAAACTGATACGAAACCACAGAACGCCCACTTGCCCAGAGATGATTTGCGCACCAAAGGGTTCAGGGATCAGTACAAAATCTCCCCCATGCCCTGCCTTGACACAAGCCAGCGCCCCATGGCCAGTGCACTCCTCCTCGATGACGGTTTGCAGGGTTAAGGGATGTTCAATGGCAATACCCGCCTGGCGAACTGCCTTGACCGCCATGCACATAGCCGCAATGCCCGATTTCATATCACCAGCACCGCGACCATAAAGCCACCCTTCTTCATCCCTCCAGGGCTCCCAGGGGGCGCGAGTCCACCGAGAATGAGGCTCGGCGGGCACGACATCCAGATGGCCGTTGAACACCAAATGAGGCCCGTTGACACCACTATTCAGGCGAGCCACCACATTATGGCGTGGACGATCAGCAGGCACCTCCTGTCCGGTAAAAGTCAGGGCTGTCTCCTCCAAGGGCACTTGACTGACCTGAAAACCTTCAGCCTTAAACCAAGTTTCCATCACCTTTTGTGCAGCCTGCTCTTCCCCCAACACGCTATATGCTCTTACTAGCTCCTCGGTGAGCTGAAGTGTGTCTTCAAACAGTGAATCACAGCAAGCAAGCAACCTCTGCTCCTGAGCTGTCAGCATGATATTGGCTCCGCGATGAAATTAGGCTGAATTTATTTTTCATTAACTTAGCTACTTTTAACTGCAGAATTTTCATTTTTAGTCGCATAAACGAACATTTTCATAACAATAAAAGTATTGACTATGAATAGCTTTTTAATGGTTCACATTTTTCGAGGCTAATTGCAAGCCCTATTATTTAGCATCGGTTGCATAACTCCATGTGAAGACAAGTATTAATTTGACTAATACAAAGAATAAAAAATTAAAAATAGTCTTATGCTAAAACGGGTGTTATTGATTAATTACGCCTTAACAGAGCAACGATGACAAAGCACTGTTATAGGCTTTCCCGGCAGCCCAACGAGGCATAGACCTCCAGCCAACCAATTCAGAAAAAGAGGCTCAGTAGAGGCCCATCAGGAAAAGGTAGGCTGAACACAGAAAAAAGGGCTGTATAGAACAACTCAAACGGGGACAGCAGACCGAACACGCCGGCAAAAATAATGAAGAAGCATTCACTGCATTCTGGTGAGCGCTATATAAAAATGAGTGAGCCGAGTGATGACAAACCCAGCTATTGCCTTAGGGCAGCCGCTGCTCAATGGTAGTTTCTGCCATTGCACGATGCAGAAAATCAAAAAACACTTGCTCCGCCTGCGAGAAGCGTGCGTCCTGATGCCAAATCAGGTGCAAGTCGATGTTGGGGATTCCGGCATAGGGCGGCAGGGGCCACAGCTGCCCACTCTCAACATCACTCTGCACCGTATGCTCCGGCAAACAGCCGATACCCCACCCACTTCTCACAAAGCGCTGAATTTCTTCCAGACTACTGGAAGTAACCGTCATTTCACCGACCAATCCCTGCGCTCCACGAAACAGCGCGATTTCAGCCAGAGCGCCAGAAAGCTGAGCACTAGTGAAAGACACAAAAGGCTCATCACTGAGCGCTTGCAGCGGCAAGTTCTGCTGACCGTAAAAGCGGTGCGAAGGCCCACAGAAAAAACGATAGCGCTGATGTACCAGAAGCTGGCTATTCAGTCCTTCCACTGGATGAGGCAGCAGGCAGACACCAACGGTGCCCATCTTCTGCAGAATCGACTGCACCACATCCTGACTGGAAACCACAGTAACCTCACAGGTAATGCGAGGATGCTGCAAATGAAAGCGCCGCAGCACGTCATCAAGAAAGCTGCTCTGGATACCACTGACCAAAAAGAGAGTGATCTTGCCTGCCACCTCAGGCGAGGTATCACGCACGTTGACACTAAGCCGCGCCACATTGGCATAGATTTCAAGCGCATCGCGGTAAACCATCTCCCCTGCCTCCGTGACCCGGAAACAATGGCTACCACGCTCAATAAGAGTTTGCCCGAGATGCGATTCCAGTCGCTTAAGTGCCAAGCTGACAGCAGGTTGAGAAAGGTTGAGCCGCTGCGCCGCCCGGCTGATACTTTTCTCCTGAACGATGCTGACGAAGGTGCGCAGCAGGTTCCAATCAAGGGTGTCGTGGGCCGATCGCATAGTGCAACTCCTGTCTTCGACGCTTTTACACAGAGGTCATGCCCCGACTAAGCGTGCTAAAAGCTAAACACTAAAAAGAGTACAGCAAGGCGCTGCCGCTGCACATTACCTAAACAAGGAGTCAATGATGTCGACACAGGGTTTACAGATGCTGGCGTCTCCAAAAATTAACAGCGAACGCCTATGGGCATCACTGATGGAGATGGCCAGCATCGGGCCATCCCCCAATGGCGGCAGTCGTCGGCTGGCCTTGAGTAATGAAGATCTAGATGGGCGTCGAAAGCTGTTGGATTGGGCAGAATTACTGGGTTGCACGTGGCAAACCGACCAAGCAGGCAATATGTTTATTGTTCACCCCGGCCATGACAATAATCTTTCGCCAGTAGCCGTGGGCAGCCATCTAGATACCCAGCCGCTCGGCGGACGTTTTGATGGTGTGCTAGGCGTCCTCGCCGGGCTGGAAGTCTTTCGCACTCTGAATGAGCAAGGCATTAAAACCCGGCGGCCCCTGGTGCTAGTTAATTGGACCAACGAAGAAGGCAGCCGTTTTGCTCCAGCCATGGGCGGCAGCGGTGTTTATAGCCAACGCCTATCGCTTGAGGATTTCCGCGCTGCTAGAGACAAAGACAGCATTACACTGGGAGAGGCACTGGACGAATCCGGTTATAAAGGCTCATTGACCCGTCACGACCTGCCGCTAGCTGCTTACCTTGAACTACATATTGAACAAGGACCGATTCTTGAGAAAAAGGGCCTGCCGTTGGGAATCGTCAGTGGCGTGCAGGGGCTACGCTGGTATGACATCACCTTTACTGGCGATTCCGCCCACGCTGGTCCGACTCCGATGGAATATCGCCATGATCCCCTAATGGCCGCCACCGGTTTTATCGAAGCCATGCGCCAAAGTGTGCGGGACGATGTCGATGGTATCTCGCGCCTGACTATCGGTGATTTCCAGGTCGCCGAACCCTCACGCAACGTGATTCCGGGGGCCGTCACTCTACAGGTTGATGTACGCCATACCGATGAAAATGCCCTGCAGCAGTTGGATGACACCCTACGTACCCATGTCAAGGCCTTCGCTGAACGGGAAGGTGTCAGCGCTGACATTCGTGAACTATGGCATATGCCAGTCACCTACTTCGATGCGTCGTTGGTGGAGGATCTTTCCAGCGCAGCGCAGGCATTAGGTTATCCACCGTTCAGAATGATGAGTGGTGCCGGTCATGATGCCGTCAATGTCAGCTATGTAACACCCACCGCGATGCTATTCATTCCCTGCAGGGGCGGTATCAGCCATAACGAACGTGAGTATGCCGAGCCCGAACACTGCGCCATCGCTACGCAAGTGCTATGCGATGCGCTACTGCGCACGGCAAACCGTGAGTAACAAGGCAACATGGACGAATGAGCCTAATGCCTTAATCACCCGGCTCTCTGGAGCCATGTTTCCTATCAACAAACCAATAAGTACGGGGAAGACAATGAAGAAAGCCTTAACGCTCGCCATTGCGGCAGCCTCGATGACAGCCGCCTCAGCCTGGGCACAGGAACCACGTTCAGGCGGTGTGATTGATACCATCATTCAACCAGAGCCTCCGGGTATAGTCGCGGGTGTGCACCAAAACGCTCCGACACAGACAGTGTCTGGCAATATTTTTGAAAGCCTGCTGCGATACGACACCGACCTTAACCCCATGCCACAGCTTGCTCATGATTGGACAGTTAGCGAAGACGGTCTGATCTACACATTCCATCTCCAGGAAGATGCTACTTGGCATGATGGTGAACCCTTCACTTCTGAAGATGTGGTGTTCTCCACGGATGTGTATCTGCGTGAGATGAACCCGCGCACCCGGACCATTCTTTCCCACGTGGAAAGCATTGAAGCCCCTGACGACCACACAGTGGTATTCACTCTCAAAAACCCCTTTGGCCCTTTCCTGCTAGCCTTTGAAGCAGGCACCATGCCAATGATGCCTAAGCATATTTATGAAGGCACTGATTTCCGCACTAATGAAGCCAACAATAATCCCATTGGTACTGGTCCGTTCAAGTTTGAAAGCTGGGAGCGTGGCCGCGTCATCCAGCTAATCAAGAATGAGGATTATTACGAGGAAGGCCTCCCCTATCTGGATGGCATAAACTGGCACGTGATTCCGGATGCATCTTCACGAGCTGTGGCCTACGAAAACGGTACCGTAGATGTATTACCCGCCAACTCGGTAGAAAACTTCGATATTCCGCGCCTGAGTGAATTGGATAACACCTGCCTCACCGAACAAGGCCATGAGTACTTTAGTCCCTACGCCATGCTTTGGATCAACAACCGCGAAGGCCCCATGGTAGATAAACGCTTCCGCCAGGCCGTCATGTATGCGCTGGACCGTGAATTTGCCCGCGACGTGCTGTGGAATGGTCTGGGTAAAGTGCCACTGTCAGCCTTCGGCTCCAACGCCAGCTTCCAAGATGACAGCCTGACACCGTACGACCATAACCCGGAACGTGCCCGTGAGCTGCTGGATGAAATGGGCTATGACGGCGAAGAAGTGCGTTTATTGCCGATTCCCTATGGCGAAACCTGGGTACGCTGGGCCGAAGCGGTTCAGCAGAATCTCCAAGAAGTGGGCATCAACGTCACAACACAATCCACCGATGTGGGAGGCTGGAACCAGCGTCTGGGCGAGTGGGACTATGACCTCGCCTTTACTTACCTTTTCCAGTACGGCGACCCGGCCCTGGGCATTTCACGGACCTATATCTCGAGCAATATTGCTAAGGGCTCGCCCTGGAACAACGTTCAGGGCTATGAGAACGAGCGCGTAGATGAGCTCTTCGACCTAGCAGCCACCGCCTACCCAGATGCCCAGCGTGAAGAGTATTACCAGGAAGTCCAACAGATCCTCCACGAGGATGTGCCGGTTGGCTGGCTACTGGAACTTGGCTTCCCAACCATATACAGCTGTGATGTCAAAAACCTAGTGACCACAGGTATCGGTCTTAACGACGGCTTCAAGAACGCTTGGCTTGACCGATAAAACGATGCTGGGCGGCATTTTGTCGCCCAGCTCTTGGATTATGTCGCTACAGGAGTAAGGCATGTTGTATGCCAGATTGATCACGATGCGGCTCCTGAAAGCCGTCATTGTTCTGTTTCTGATTGTTATCTTTAATTTTTTTCTTATTCACATGGCTCCTGGTGACCCTGCCGCTGTAATGGCGGGTGAAGCCGGGGCTACCGATGCGGAATTTCTGCGCCAGCTACGCGAGCAGTTCGGGCTGGATCAACCTCTTTACGTCCAGCTATGGCGCTACATATCTGGCATTGCCACCTTAGATTTTGGCTACTCCTATCGCCAGCAGATGCCGGTATTTGACCTAATCATGGACCGGATGCCCGCTACACTGCTACTCACCGGCACTGCCTTTGTCATGTCGTTGGGTCTCGGGATTCTGGCCGGTTCCATGGCTGCTGCACGGGCTAAAAAGCCCAGCGGTTCGCTGATCATGGCAATCGCATTAGTCTTCTATGCTACTCCACTGTTTTGGGTCGCCCTGATGGCGGTTGTCCTTTTTTCAGTGACACTGGGCTGGTTACCCGCATACGGCTACGCCACCGTCGGGGCTGACTACACTGGCCTCGCCCTAGCGCTAGATATTGGCAAGCACCTAATCCTCCCGGCTACCACACTGGCATTGTTCTTTATGGCCATCTATACCCGCATGACGCGCACTTCCATGCTAGAGGCCAGTCAGCAGGACTATGTCAAGACCGCACGGGCTAAGGGCCTCGCGCCCAGACTGATTCAGCGCCGCCATATCCTGCGGAATGCCCTGTTGCCAATTATCACACTGGCAGGCCTGCAGGCCGGTCAGATGGTCGGTGGTGCCATTCTTACCGAAACCGTCTTTGCCTGGCCGGGTATCGGCCGCCTAATGTTCGAGGCGCTGATGCAGCGTGACTACAACCTACTGCTGGGCATTTTCTTCTTCTCTGCCGCTCTGGTCATTGTGTTCAATATCATCACCGACCTTGTGTACGGGCTGGTTGATCCACGTATCAAGGAGACATCATGAATTTCTTTGCCCGCTTTGCCCAGAATCGTGGTGCCCTCGTGGGGTTGGTTATCCTCGCCGTCATCATCGCGATGGCAATTACAGCGCCCCTATTTTTCCCTGAATCCCCTTGGCGTATGGTCCAACGCCCTTTCCTAACCCCGCTTGAAGTGGACGGTTTCCCGATGGGAACTGACACCATGGGGCGCAATGTGGCTGCCGGTTTGATGCACGGCGCCTGGGTGTCCCTGTTGATTGGTCTGGTCTCTACCTCGGTAGCCCTGGTGATCGGCGTGCCGCTCGGCGCCATGGCCGGTTATTACGGAGGCATTCTGGATGATGCCCTGATGCGTTTCACCGAGTTCTTTCAGACAATCCCCAACTTTGCCCTGGCCATTGTGCTAGTGGCCATCATGCAGCCCAGTGTGACCTCCATTGTACTGGCAATCGCGCTGGTCAGCTGGCCGCCGGTCGCTCGCCTGGTACGTGCTGAATTCATGTCGCTGCGTCATCGTGAATATGTCGAGGCCGCCCGGCTGGTCGGTCAGAGCAACTTCACTATCATCACCCGCCAGATCCTGCCCAACGCCATGTCGCCGATTATCGTACTGGCGTCGCTGATGGTGGCCACCGCCATCCTGCTGGAATCATCCCTTTCCTTCCTTGGGCTGGGTGATCCGAATGTCATGTCCTGGGGATATATGATCGGTGCCGCACGTACCGTGATTCGCCAAGCCTGGTGGCTAAGCTTCTTTCCGGGGGTGGCCATTCTGTTGACCGTGCTTGCCCTGAACCTGGTGGGTGAAGGCCTGGACGATGCGCTTAATCCAAAACTCAGCCGAGAACGCTCATGAACAAGGGGAACAGTATGACTACCACCAACGACACCCCTCTTTTGAGCCTGCAGGACCTGACGGTGGCACTGCCCAAGGGGGCTGACCGCGCCTATGCCGTGGAAAACCTCAGCTACGATGTATTGCGTGGCGAAATCCTCTGCGTGGTGGGGGAATCCGGTTCCGGTAAATCCATGGCGGCCAATGCGGTCATGGGGCTACTTCCCAAAGGCGTCAGGCCGGTAGGCGGCAAGGCGATGTTTGACGGTCAGGATCTATTGAGCATCACCGAAAAGCAGCACCGCGAATTGCGTGGCCTACAGATTGGAATGATCTTTCAGGAGCCCATGACCGCCCTGAATCCACTGATGCGTGTCGGTGCCCAGATCAGCGAGGTGTTTGAAGCCCATGGTCAGTTCAATGGATCGGAACGCGGCGCCAAAGCATTAGAACTATTGAAAGAGGTCGGGCTTCCCGACCCGGAAAAAGCCATACGCGCCTACCCGTTCCAGCTTTCCGGTGGCCAGCGCCAGCGGGTGATGATTGCCATGGCACTGGCACTTGAGCCGGAACTGCTGATTGCTGACGAACCGACCACCGCGCTGGACGTTACCACCCAGGCCCAGATTCTTGACCTAATTATTGACCTGCAGAAGCGTCGTGGCATGGCAGTCATGTTCATTACCCATGATTTCGGGGTGGTGGCGGAAATTGCTACCCGGGTTTGCGTGATGCGCCACGGCCAGATTGTCGAGCTTGGTGAGGCCAAAGAGGTACTGGCCAACCCGCAGCATGAGTACACTCGTGCGCTGATTGAGGCCATTCCCAGCGATATCGTGCCGGAAGCGCGGGGCGCAGAAACCGATACCCCTCTGCTCGACGTCAAAGGCCTGAACAAGCTCTTCCGCTCCAAAGGCGGCCTGTTCAAGGCGGCACGGGAAGTCCGCGCCCTGGATGATGTGTCGTTTTCACTGGTCAAGGGGGAAACCATCGGCATTGTGGGCGAATCCGGCTCGGGCAAATCCACTCTGGGCCGCTGTATTGTGCGCCTGGAAACCCCGGACAGCGGCACCATAAGTCTTTCCGGCACGGATTTCATGCAGCTCCACGGGGAATCACTGCGCCGTGAACGCAAACGCGTACAGATGATTTTCCAGGACCCCTACGCCTCCCTTAATCCGCGTACCAAGGTCGGCATGGCCATAGCTCAAGGACCGATTGCCAACGGAGTGCCCAAGCAGAAAGCCCTGGCACAGGCCAATGAGCTGCTTGAACTAGTGGGCCTGGCCAACACCGCTGATCGCTTCCCCCATGAGTTCTCCGGCGGCCAGCGCCAGCGTATCGGCATTGCCCGGGCGCTGGCGCTGGAACCTGAGTTAATTGTCGCCGATGAAGCGGTCTCGGCGCTGGATGTATCGATCCAGGCTCAGATTCTGGAGCTGCTAGAAGACCTAAAACAGAAACTTTCGTTGTCACTTCTGTTCATTACCCATGATCTTAGAGTAGCGGCCCAAATCTGCGATCATATTATCGTCATGCAACATGGCCGTATTGTGGAGCAGGGACCAGCCCGTGACGTCTTCCTGGCGCCTCAGCAGGCCTATACCCGTGAACTGCTCGCAGCCATTCCTGGCCGTCCCGACACCATAGAAAAAGCATCTTGATAATGAGGCTCTGAATGGATGCACTATTAGCAGAACTGTCCGCTATCGTAGGCCCCCAAAACCTACTGGAGCACAATGATGTCAGCGCCCGTCAAGATGACTGGATGCAGGCCAGTTCCTGTCAGGCGCGTGCCATAGTGCGCCCAGTAGATACCGAGCAGCTTGCCAGTGTCATGGCTGCATGCCACCAGGCAAACCAGCCAGTGGTGACCCATGGCGGCCTAACGGGTCTAGTGCGCGGAGGTGTGGCCAACCCTAACGAGGTGGTAATTTCACTTGAGCGGATGAATCAGATTGAGGCCATTGACCCGGTCAGCGGCACCCTGACCGTGCAGGCGGGCACACCGCTGCAGCGGGTACAGGAAGCCGCCAAAGAAGCAGGCATGCAGTTCGCTCTGGATCTGGGTGCACGTGGCTCCTGCACCATTGGTGGCAATATCGCCACCAATGCCGGTGGGGTGCGCGTGATCCGTTACGGCATGATGCGTGAGCAGGTGCTGGGGCTTGAGGTAGTACTCGCCGATGGCACCCAGGTCAGCTCGATGCATCACATGCTCAAGAACAATGCTGGTTACGACCTCAAACAACTGTTTATCGGCACCGAAGGCACCCTTGGCATCGTCACCCGGGCGGTACTAAAGCTGCACCCCCAGCAACTAGCCATTCAGACTGCCCTGCTGGCTTGTCCTACCTTCAGTAACCTGACTGCCCTGTTGCAATACGCCCGCCAGGCGTTGGGTGAGCAACTATCGGCCTTTGAAGTGATGTGGCATAACCACTATGCCCTACTGACGGAAGAAAGCGGTCGCCACACACCGCCTCTGGCAACCGATGCAGAATTTTACGTTTTAATCGAAACCCTGGGCAGCGATCAGCAGGACACAGCCCAGCGTTTTGAAAGAGTGATTGAAGGGGCGTTTGAAAATGGTCATATCAGCAATGCGGTCATCGCTAGCACCAGCCATCAACGCGAACGCCTATGGGCCATCCGTGAGGATATCGAAGGCCTTCTACACCACCTCAAACCGCATTTTACTTTTGATATCAGTTTGCCGATTCCCGCTATGGATCAGTACGCGCACGCCCTTGAAACCCAAATAACCGAGCGCTGGCCAAAAGGCAGAATCGTTGTCTTTGGCCATCTGGGCGATGGCAATCTGCACGTCTCGGTAACTACAGGTAATATCGCGGCAACGGCAGACGAAAAGCGTACTGTGGAGGCTCTAGTATATGAGCCTTTGACTGCCATGGGCGGCTCGGTGTCTGCAGAACACGGTATTGGGCTGGATAAGCGTGACTACTTACATCTTTCACGAACACCAGCGGAAATCCACCTGATGCGGACACTCAAGCAGGCGCTCGACCCGCTCAACCTGCTTAATCGCCATAAGGTACTACCCGACTCATGAGCTTTGTCAGGGTACAACGCTATATGGCCCAATGCCGCGACAGCGGGCAATTATCCGCCATCGCCCTAATTGGCACCATCGGGCTGTTCTGGGGCGGTAACTGGCCGGCCGTGCGGTTTATCCTAATGGATATTCCCCCTTTCACGCTCAGATCCATCGGCTTCACCACAGGGGCAATATTATTACTTGGCTGGGCATACTGGCGGCGCTTGCCAATCAGGGTGTCATCCAAAGAATGGCCGTGGCTAGCAATCACCGGTTTTTTTACCATTCTAGGCTTTAACCTCGCCACCGCGTTTGGCCAGCTTCGCATGCCCACCTCACAAGCCGCCATTATTGCGTTCAGCATGCCATGCTGGGCGCTGCTATTGGGCTGGTGGCTGCTCGACCAGCCCATCACTAAACGCCAGTGGCTGGGGCTTGCATGCGGGCAGGGCGGGCTTCTTATCCTGCTAGGGCCATCCGCCCTGCAAGGCGGCGTTCAGGGACTGATTGGCCCTCTGATCATGCTCGGTGCCGCGCTTTCATGGGCTCTGGGCACCGTTTTGATCAAGCGGCGCGGCGGCTGGGAAAGTCATGCGGTGGTGGTGACCGGCTGGCAATTCGTGCTGTGTGCTATCCCTATGATTATCTTGATGATCGCCCTGGAACCCATACCCAGCCCCACTAACTGGCAAACCTCGACCTGGCTGGCGCTTTGCTACCATCTGCTATTCTCGATTACTTTGGCACAGATGCTATGGTTCATGAACGTTAACCAACTTACCATTGCCCAGGCGACCATTTCGACTCTGATTATTCCTACGGTGGGGGTGTCCAGTGCCATCCTACTGCTTGGAGAGCCTCTCAGTCCCAAAGTATTTATTGCCCTACTGCTAACCCTGTCGGCGGTTGCCATCGTAATGTTCAAGCGCTCGGAAGCTACTAGTAGCACCCTCTAATCCCATCAGTCTGCCCATGCGATATACCCTTAAAAATAGTTGCTTTCAAAGGAGTAGAGAATGTCAAAGTTTCCCTATCACTTGCGCGGCGAAGGCCCTGCGAACCCATTCCCCGGTATCAAAGTATTGGAGCGTAAACTTGGCCGAGAGATTCCCCATCGGCTGGGTTCAAACGAAGGGTTAGATATGCCCCACCGCGCCCTACGGAAGCACTTTGGCGATTCGGTGGCACAACACGTTTATTGCTATGGCGATGCCGAAGCGCTGGGCGTTCGCCAGCGCATCAGCGCACAGCAGAACATTCCCCTGGAGCACCTGCTGGTGGATGCCGGTGCCGATAGCCTGATTGCGCTAGCGCTGCGCACTACCTGCACGGCGGGCGATGCGGTGGTGAGCACCGCAGGCACCTACCCTACCTTCGGTTACTTCGCCTTGGGCCAGGGCTGCCGGTTAGTTGAACCCAGCTACCACGAAGCCCCCGGCGTACTCGCCCCGGACTTAGAAGCGCTAGCAGCAGCGGCCCATCAAAAAGAGGCGCGGTTGGTATACTTAGCGAACCCAGATAACCCCAGCGGCCACCTGCATAGCGACAACGCGATTCTCAAACTGCGAGAAGCGCTGCCCGACGAGTGCTGGCTGCTGCTGGATGAAGCCTACGGGGATTTTCGTGATGACGCGGGAAGCGAGTTCCTTGGCCAGGCGCTTCCGGGGGTGATTCGCCTACGCACGCTCTCCAAAGCCCACGGCCTTGCCGGGATGCGTATTGGCTACGCGATTGCCGAGCCCGACGTGCTGGCGATGATGATGAAGGTGCGTATTCACTACGCGGTGTCGTCGTTCACTCAGGCTGCTGCTGAAGTCGTGCTCGATCACCCGGAGGAAGTACAGCAGCACATTGCAGCGGTGAAAGCCCGCCGCGAACAGCTGAGGCTGCACTTTATCGGCCTGGGTGCCGACGTGCTCCCCAGCGCGACGAACTTCATCGGCATTCGGCTCTCCAGCGCGGAGTTGGCAGCGGCGGTTCACCAGGAACTGTTGGCCGAGGGCGTGTTGGTAGCTCGCCTCGCCCACCCTGAACTGGCCAACGTGATCCGGATTACAGCGGTCGAAGACGCGCTGGTGCCCGGCAGATTGGCCGCGCTGGAAAAAGCGATTCAGCAGCACGGCTAGCACCGCCTGCCCCGGAGCAAAGCCGGGGCGACTTCAAAGCAATCAGCCCGTTATGCCGGGGTTAGCCAGTGCCGGTAGGCGTCTAGTTCGCCGCGCACGGCTTGGCGATAAAGACACTGCAGCTGGGCCGTTACGCTATTCGCCGCCACCGGCTCGCTAAGGGGCGGCGCCCCGGCGCGAGTGCCGATTCTTCGCCCATCCAGCTCTCTTAGAGGCAGAATTTCGGCGGCGGTGCCGGTCAAAAATGCCTCATCGGCGGTGTAAAGTTCGTCGCGGGTAATGCGCCGCTCTTTGACCTCAATGCCCAACACATCCCGAGCCAGTTGAATGACGCTATCCCGGGTGATGCCCTGCAGGCAGGAGGTCACTTCCGGGGTGTGCAGCACGCCATCACGCAGTAAAAAGACGTTCGCCGCCGAGGCCTCGGCCACGTAGCCTTCGGGGTCGAGCATGATGGTTTCATCAAAACCCGCTTTGACTGCCGTGTTGAGCGCCAGCATCGAATTCACGTAGTGGCCGCTGGTTTTAGCGCGGCACAGGCTGATGTTGACGTGGTGACGCGCCCAAGAGGACGTCAAGGCGCGCAGCCCGTGGGACGCTGCGTGCGGGGAAAGGTAGGGCCCTAAATCCCAGGCGGCAATCATCACATGGGGGGTCAGCCCTTGGGCACGCAGCCCTAGGCCTTCCGCGCCGAGAAACACGGTGGGCTTTAAATAGGCGCTGCTTAACCCATTTTTAGTCAGGCTCTCTCGCTGGGCATCGATCAGCTCGGCTTCGCTAAACGGCAGCGGGATATCCAGCGCGTGGGCGCTTTCCACTAGCCTTCGCGTGTGCTCCGCTACCCGAAACAGCTGCGGGCCTTGCGGCCCTGCGTAAGCGCGCACGCCTTCAAAACAGCCCATGCCATAGTGCAGCGTATGGGTGAACACATGCACTTTGGCGTCCCGCCAGGCCAGCCACTGGCCATCCTGCCAAATCCAGCCGTCACGATCATAAAGCGGTGTCATCGGGTCATTTGCTCCCACTGTTGTTGCCAGCCATCGATGAGCGCCTGCTGGTGCGGCTGTAGCGATTGGTAGCCCCAGGCGGCAATTTCGTCGTTTTGTGGATCGAATACGGCGGTCTTGCTGCCCGCAAGGGCTTGGATCACCGCATGACCGCAGAGCGGCACGTAGCCTTCGGAGTAGCCGCCTTCATGCACCACCACCAACTTGCCGCTGCAGCAGCGCTCTGCCACGGCCTTGACTTGAGCGGTCATAGTGGCGAAAGCCTGGCTATTGAGCAGCATCTTACCTAGCGGGTCTTTGGCGCAGGCATCATAGCCACAGGCCACCACGATTAGGTCAGGCTTGAATGCCTCCAACGCGGGCAGCACCAACGTTTCCATGGCATACGCGTAGGCCCCCAGGCCACAGCCAGGGGGCAGCGGCAGGTTAAGGTTAGCGCCTAGCCCGGCCCCTTCTCCCTGCTCGTCAAAACCACCGGTTTCCAGCGGGTAGTTGGCCGCTTGGTGCATGGAAACGGTGAAGACATCGGGGTCGTGATAAAACGCCGCCTGCTGGCCGTTGCCGTGGTGAACGTCCCAATCGAGTATCGCTACCCGTTTGGCTTGACCTAGGGCGCGGGCACGCATCACCGCGACGGGAATATTGCCCAGCAGGCAGAACCCTCGGCCTTGATCGGCTTCGGCATGGTGGCCCGGAGGGCGGCATAGCGCATAGGCGTTATCCACGTCGCCCAGTGCCACGGCCTCAACGGCGGCGATGGCCAGCCCCGCTGAGTGGGTTGCCGCCGCCCAACTGCCCGGCATATAGGGCGCGCAGTCGCCGCCATTGCCCCCTCGTGCTTTATCCCCTGCTTGCAGTTCATCCAAATAACGCGGGGTATGAAAACGCCGCAGGTCTTCCATCGTGGCGGCAGGTGGCTTCACTACGTGAAGCTCATCAATCAGCCCGCTCACTTCCAGAATATTCTTCAGCCGCCGCTTGCTCTCTGGGCTTTCGGAGGCGGCCTGGGGCTGCAAGAACTCCCCCGGCGCGGAAAACACGCCAATGGCCCCCTGGTCGTGCCAAAAGCAGCGTTCGTGCCAGTAAAATCCGGTTTTACTCATGCGGTAAACCCCTGCATAAAGGCCGCTAGGTTGGCGCTTAAATGCTCGGTGGGGTAGCCGCCTTCCTGCACAATCACCATGGGTAGCGAGAGCGCTTTTAAACGTTTGCCCACCTCGATAAACGCCTCGGTTTCCACATGCAGGCCCGCTAGCGGGTCATCCTTATGGGCGTCTAACCCCAGCGCGACCACCACGGCATCCGGCTCATAGCGCTGCAGATGGTCGATCAGGATCGCCAGCGCATCCAAATAGACCTCGCCATCGCTGCCCACCGGCAGGGGGAGATTCACGTTGCAACCCACGCCCTCATCGCTGCCCTCTTCATCGGCACCGCCCCAGAAAAACGGATAAAAATCGCTGGGGTCGGCGTGTAGCGAACCGGTCCATACATCGTTTCTGGCGTAGAAAATATCCTGGGTGCCGTTACCGTGGTGCAGGTCTACATCGATAATCGCCACCTTGGCAAAGCGTTCGCGCAGCACGGTGGCGGCTAGCGCAGAGTTGTTCATCAGGCAAAAGCCGCCTGCGCGCTCCGGCCCAGCATGGTGGCCTGGCGGGCGGCACAGCGCATAGGCCACCGGTTCTCCGTCTAGCACCGCTTGTGCTGCCGCCTCTGCGGTGGCGGCCGAGGCCAGCGCGCCTTGAAAACTGGTCGCGCTGAGCGGGCAGGCCATATCGTGCAGGTGCCAGCCCGCTTGCCCAATCGGGTGGCGGGGGTAGTGGTGGCCGCCGCCGCAGGGGTGAATGTTGGGCGCCACGAACTCTGCAGCATTGGGAAGCGCCTGCCAGCGGGTATAGATGGTCTCTAGAAATGTTAAATAGCGCGGCGGGTGAATCTGCTCCAGGCGCTTACGCAGCCTGGGAGAGTCCACTTCCTCTGGGGCAGTGAGCACTAAGCCCGCCTTTGCTAACCCCTGCGTTAGCAGCTCAGCGCGCACCGGGCCTTCTGGCGAGGCGGCGGGCTGGCCGCGTAGTAGAAACCTGGGGGGCGCATGCAACGCTTGGTCTGAGTGGTAAAAACACTTCATGAGTCGCAGTCCTTAGCTAGTCACAGCAGTGACGGTATCCAGGTGGAGAGCGCCGGGAAGGCCGCCAGCAGCACGATCACCACCAAGAACGAGACGTAAAACGGCAGCGATGCCACGATGGCCCGTTCATAGGGCACCTCGGCTATTCGCGCGGCGGTCATTAGCGTCATCCCCACCGGCGGTGTGACGTTAGAGATATTGAGCACCACAATCATCAGAATAGCGAAGTGAAGCGGATCAAAGCCAAGCTGAATCATCGCGGGCACTAGCACTGGCGCGATAACCACCAGCGCGGGCAGTACGTCCATCACCGTTCCCACCACTAGCAGCAGCAGGCAGACCAGCATTAGCTGCACAAAGGCCGCGTCGCTAAAGGTGGTGATGATGCTGGCCGCATCCCGAGCGATACCGGAGCGGGTCACGAACCAGCCCAGCACCGACGAAGTGGCCAGTAGGAAAAACACCACCCCGGAAAAGCGCACCGTCGTGACGAGCGCACCCCATATTTTTCGCCAGGTCAGGTTCCGGTAGAACACCACGCCGATCACGATGGCGTACACCGCCGCAAACCCCGACGCTTCGGTGATGGTGGTTAGGCCTGAGAGAATGCCGCCTAGAATAATCATCGGCACCACCAGCGCGGGCAGCGCCAGCACAAACGACATGATCGCCATCTTAAACTGCGTGGGTGCTTGTTTTGGGTAGTTGCGCTTCCAGGCTAAAAAGAAGCTGACACCCAACAGTGCTGCGGCCATCAGCAAGCCAGGAATAATGCCACCGGCAAACAGGTCGATGACCGAAATATCCCGCAACAGCGTGGCGTAAACCACCATCACCACGCTGGGGGGAATAATCGGCCCAATGATCGAAGAGCACGCGGTCACCGCTGCGGCATACTCCGCATCGTAGCCCTGCTTTTTCATCTCGGGGATCATGATTTTGCCGATGGCCACCGTATCGGTCACCGCTGCCCCCGTTAGGCCCGCAAAAAACACCGACACCGAGATATTCACATGGGAGAGCGAGCCCCGTACCCGGCCAAACAGCGCATTGTTGAAGGCGATCAGTTTGTGGGTCAGCCCACCCTGATTCATTAGCTCTGCGGTGAAAATAAAGTAGGGCACGGCAATCAGCAGAAAGCCGGAGACGCCGGAGAACATGCGGTCGGCGATGATGCCGAGCATCCGTTCACCGCCAATCGCAAACCCGCCCGCCAACCCAGACATCGCCATCACAACCGCCACCGGCGCGCCAATAAACAGCAGTACAACAAACGCAATAATCGCAGGCGTCATGAGCGGTGCTCCCCATCAGCGTTGTCGATAAGCTCGCCAATCACGTCCTGCTCATCAATAAAATGTTCCAGCAGTGCAAACCCATGTACCAAGTGCAGCAGCATTATCACACCGCTTATTGGCACCACAATGGCGGTGACCTTGCAGGGAATGTGGATTTGGTCGGACACCATGTACACCTGGGTGGCGCTGGTAAAGTAGTCCCAGCCGTACCAGGTGAGTATGAGCGCAAACAGGCCAATAACGCCCAAACTCAGCCCGGCGGCCACCTGTACCATCACTTTAGGCAGGCTGCGCACCAGCAGCGTCATGGCGACGTGTTCGCCGTAGCGCAGTGAAATCGTCATGGAAAGAAAACCAATCCAGGGCAAAAACAGCCGCGCCAGCGAGTAGGTCCAGCTCAGCGTGCTGCCCGTGATCAGTTTGTATAAAAATGCGGTAAAAGAGATGCCTAGCATCGCCAAAATACAGCCCACACACACCACGATAGCGGCCTGATTCACCAGGTCGCTTAAGCGGCGCAAAGAAGTTAAAACGCCCATGGTTTTTTCCTCACGCTGGGGCGCATGGCCCCAGCGTTGATCACCGTCATTGTCCGTAAATTCGCAGGTCGTCTTCTGCTAGCTGCTGGCCCACGCGTTCGACCTCATCCAGCAGGCCCTGCACACGCGCTTCGTCCATTCCGAAGTCATTGACGATCCACTCCTGCCAGGCGGGGCGGGCAATCTCGGCCATGCGCTCGCGTTCGGCATCGGGCATCAGATAGCAGGCCTCGAAACGCTCGCAGGACTCGACCCAACTGGCGGTGGCAAGGGCCCCCGACATGCCGTGGCTGAGCTGAATAGCCTCCCGTGCCGAGCTAATTACCGCCTGCTGGTGGGATTCCGGCAGCGATTGGTACCAGGACTCGCTCACCATCCAGGGCGCGCTGTTATACACATGCCCGGTGAGCGTGGTGTAGTCGGTCACCGCATCGAAGTTGAACGTGGTATTGAGCACCGGCGCGTTGAACTGGCCATCGGCTAAGCCGGTTTCCAACGCAGTGATCAGCTCGCCCCAGGGCAGTGGCGTCGCGGAGGCGCCTAGCGAGCGCATGATGGCGACGTGGGCCGGGTTCTCTTCGGTACGAATATTGAGCCCTTCCAGGTCTTCCATGGTCTCGATCAAGTGGACGTTATTGGTAAAGGCCACAAAACCGCCACCGTCATCGAAGGTGCCTAGGTAGCGCATGCTCGCGGCATCCACGGTGCCCGACATAAAGTCAGCAAACCACTCGCTATCGAAGAACGTCCAGGCCTGCCGCCAGCTGGTAAAGAGGAACGGCGCGGTCACCGCTTGGTAGTCGCCATAAAACGACGACATGGCCCCAGCAGACATAATGGTGGACTGCAGCGTGCGGCCGCCCTGCACTTCCGAACCATTTTCTACTTCAGAACCGAGCTGGCCGCCGCCGAAGATAGTGACTTCAAGATCGCCATCGGTGCGGGCTTCGACGAGATTTTTAAAATGCACCAGAGCCGGATAGATTTCGTTGTTGCTCATATCCTCCGGAAGCTGAGTGGCGATCACCATTTCGTATGACTGGGCCTGAGCCGTGGCACTGGCGATGGCCAGCGGGAGAGCTGCAAGGGCAGTGACGAGCAAAGAGCGATTAATGTTCATAACACACCTCGTTTTGGTTATTGATGGTCTTCGTTATGACTGGCGTTGCAACGCTGCAAGTGGGGTGGCGTGATTGTTGTTATACGGCCTGCCCCCTTACAGCGGGATTTATGAAGGATGCTTGGGCAGTGACTCCCATAGCTCAATCGCGGCAGCGAGATCCTCAAGGGAAGCACCTACCGACTTAAACAGCGTGATGGCGTCTTTATCCGAGCGCCCTGGTTTAGCCCCTGTGAGCACTTCGGCCAGCTCCGCTTGAATGGCGTCAAACTGAAAAGCGCCCTCCTCAATGGCCTGCAGAATATCCCCCGCTTCGCCTTTTGCGCCCGCGTAGGTGTCCACAAACACCTGCGCTAGGCCTAAGCACGCAGCATCGGTTTCGCGCATCTGCGGCCGAAACGCACCAATTAAATCCACGTGCGTACCCGGCGTGAGCCATTCGCCGTGGATAATGGGTTGGGTGGAGAGCGTCACACAGCTGATGATATCGGCCTCCGCGACAGCGTCGGGTAACGCGTCTACCACCTGAGTAGCAAAGCGGTCTGCGTACTCCTCTGCAATCGCGGCGGCTTTGTTGGGGTGTCGGCCCCATATCAGCATCCGCTTGATGGGGCGCACGCTGGCGTGGGCTTCAATCACCATCGGGGCTAGCTTACCGGTGCCCACCACCAGCAGCGTTTCGGCGTCTTCATTGGCTAACGCTTGGGCGGCCAGTGCGGAGGCGGCGGCGGTGCGGCGGCGGGTTAATTCGCTGCCATCGATACAGGCCAACGGCTGGCCGTGCTTGCCTTCGCTGAGTAGGTACAGCCCGGAAATAGCCGGAATGCCGTGCTCGGCGTTTTGCGGAAATACGTTGACCATTTTCACACCAATATAGCCAGCGGCTTCCCAGGCGGGCATCAGCAGCATGGTGGCTTCGCCATCGGGCCTGTGCATGGCGTGATGGTGGCGAGGAGGCGACTCTACCCCGTTCACAAAGGTGTGCCGTAAGCGGTCAATGACTCCCTGCCAAGTTAAGTATTGCGCGACTTCCGCTGCCGAGACGACCTGCATATCAAGCCTCCAGCAGCGCAGCGATGACCATGATTTCCACCTTCCACTCAGGCTTGGCCAGCTTGGCTTCCACGGCGGCGCGCACCGGCGGGCGGCCAGGCACTACCCAGGCATCCCAAGCTTGGTTCATTTGATCGAACTCCGCCATGCTGGTGACCCACACTTGAGCAGAAATTAGGTGCTCTTTGGATGTCCCCGCTTGCACCAGCAGTTGGTCGATACGTGCAAGCACTTGCTCGGTTTGCCCACGCATATCGGCGGTGGTATCCGTTGGCACTTGGCCTGCGAGGTATACCGTGCCGTTATGAATCGCCACTTGGCTCATGCGAGTATTGCTGTCTTGATAGGTCACGCCCATGGGGTCTCTCCAAGGAAGGTGGGGATCCTCTTGAGACTACGACGATGCAAAAGGGTGTGCTTGCCCGAAACTCTGGCAAATTTGCCCGCAAGTCAGGCAGGCAGCGTGTTCAGGCGTTATCTGTCAGAAGAGGGGGAAATCTCAAAGTAACGACGATAGGCGCGGGAGAAGCTGCCTTGGTCGCGAAAGCCCACCAGCATGGCAATGTGGCCAAGACTCAGCGCGCTATGGCGAACCATCGTGCGCGCATGATCTAACCGCCTGCGCTGTACATAGGCCAGCGGCGTCACCCCGGTTAATTCACGAAAGCAGCTATAAAAGTGCCCAGGGCTTAATGCACACAGGGCCGCTAGCTGCTCAACGCGCACTTCATCCGCCAAATGTTGGTCTAGCCAGGCATCCAACCGCTCTAGATCAAGCCGCTCACTGATACAGCGCACCCCGAGCTGGTCGGCCGTCTGTTTTGGCGCGTCTTGCAGGTACATATAGAGCGCCCGCAGTAGCAACACAGCGATCTCATTTTGCAGTGCTGGGCATTGGTCAAGCTGATGCGCAAGCGCATGGGTGAGCTGATTTAAAGCAGGTGGAACGGTAAAGAAACGCGGCTTATCGAATAAGCGCTCAATCTCACTACCCTTTTCCAAGGTGGCTAAGTGCTGCACAGGGATATCCAGCACCAGCGTTCGATTGCTGCCATCGCCTTGATACTCGTGATGGCGCGACGAAGGGATCAAACAGCCACGGCGAGCGGTGACCCGCCCCCCTTGGCCTTCCATGGCAAGCTCGGTAACGCCACACGTCGCCAGGATTAGCTGGTGGAAATCGTGGGAGTGCGCCACCTGCTCTGGGGCCAAATTGCGGCTATGCAGCTCAAACTGGGCCATAAACTTACCACTGGGTTGGTTCTCAACAAGAGCCTTTACTATACGGCGATGCCCTATTGAAAAGCGAGGGTGCGTTAACGTTTCATTAACGCACCCCGCAACAGCCAGTAACCGCTTAGGCGTCAGGCAGTGCGGCAATCACCATAATTTCCACTTTCCACTCAGGCTTGGCCAGCTTGGCTTCCAGAGCGGCGCGCACTGGCGGGCGACCCGGCACCACCCAGGCTTCCCACACTTCGTTCATTTCCGCGAACTCGGCCATGTCGGTCACCCACACCTGAGCAGAAATCAGGTGCTCTTTAGAGGTACCTGCCTGCGCCAGCAGCTCATCAATACGCGCCAACACCTGCTCGGTTTGGCCACGCATACCCACCGTGGCATCGGCTGGCACTTGGCCCGCAAGGTAAACCGTTCCGTTATGAACAGCCACTTGGCTCATACGTGCATTGCTTTCGTGATAGGTCACGCCCATGGGGTTGTCTCCGTTAAAGTTACGTTTTATATGACATTGATGGCACGGCACCATTTTTACCACGAGATATGTTTAACGGATATCTCTAAACAACAGGCATAAAAAAAGGGCCTAAGTGCCTATTCAAAATTAATCGCGCACTCAGTGCCATAGCCATCGAGTAGCCGGTGTACCTCATCACAGAGGTTATCAAACGAAAGATACGCACTCAGCGGCAGCCATGCATACTTCATCTGCCGCCACAGAATCTCAATCAGATTCAGCTCCGGCGAGTAAGCCGATAAGTAGACCAGATGAA
>Ga0209349_1000228_pt1 | contig 31170 bp, 53 predicted proteins | sample ETNvirnome_2_130_FD_184067 | JGI IMG/M metagenome (GOLD analysis project Ga0209349, IMG submission 184067) | Marine viral communities from the Pacific Ocean - ETNP_2_130 (SPAdes) (version 2) | ecosystem: Environmental > Aquatic > Marine > Oceanic | place: Pacific Ocean | collected 2013-06-22
GGGGGGGGGGTTGATAGGGCTTGGGTTGGATATCTGAACTTTCTTGTGTTCACTTGGAATGGAACAGGATACGTGGGGGTTGTAGTTAATGAGAACGCTTTGGTTCTCAACTCAACAACAAGGTTCATCATGATTGAAAAAATGTGCGTCTGGCCCTGGGTCCACCTCCTCTGGAGGTACAACCTAATCTCTTGTCCGGTCATCCTCATTCTCATCATCTGGTGCTGAACCCAACAACAAGGACACCTATGCCTACCGACGAAAACCAAACACTCATCCCCGAAGAGATTGCCAACAGAGCAATCAACCGAAACATCAACATCGCCACCCGCCTCCCCTGGCTGCTGGTCCTTGTGCAAGCTGGCCGATTCGATGACACCACCACGCTTATCAACAATCTTGTCGGTGGACTCGCGGATGCCGATGCCGACCTCCGCACCCTGCGCGATGCGGTGACGAAGGCCCCCGGCGATGTGCTGAACGGCGAGCTTCCATACGCCTACACCACGGACCACAAGTGTGTGGTGTGCGACAACCCACTCCGCTATCCGCTGGTGTGGAACCGGACAACCAAGGACACAGGCGAGTACATCTGCGCTGTCGGTGAGTGCAGTGGGAGCGGGGGAGCGACCCAGCACGCCGATGGCTGGATTACCTTCGACGACGAACCCGACTGTGACACGGCAGGCTGACACCCCCAGGCCGTCGCCCTTCGGGGCGGCGGTCATCCTCTTGGGCCCTATCACTTGAGAGGGTTCACACGCGCGCGCGCCACCCATGGGCCCCAAAACAAATATTCACTTTTTTCATGTAGTCGCGGAAGATAACAGAAGCGCCACGTGTTTAATCAATGAGGGATTCACCCTCGCAACAACAAGGACACCATGTCTAAAACACTCGCAACTATTGGCAACATCTTCATTCACTCAATCGCAGACAAGCAGCTTGACGGCACGGCGGTCGGCGGGATTCTTAAGAACCCAGCAGACCGTGGCACAGCTATTGAGGCTGTCAAGGATGCAATCAATGCAGGTGGTGGCGTGCGTCGTGCCGCTTACTGCCCGATGGACAATGAAGACCTGTTCTTGGCTGGCAACCAGAAGTACACCAAGGATACACCAGAGGACCACTTCCGGGTCAGGATGCACCGGGGGGAGCCCATTGTCTGCCTGAAGCGCGAACGGTTCACCACCGTGGAGCTTAAGGTGTCGAGCCTCGCGTGCATTGTGTACACAAAGCAGCAAGCACTCGACGACAATGACGTAACACCAGAGGACAAGGCAGAGATTGAAAGCGGAGGCTTTGAATATGTCCTGGTGACGTTCCTACCGTCAGCACATGACGAGCCGCCAAGCGTGTCATCCCACCGATTCGTTCGCAACCTCGCAGGAGGCAATGCGGACTATGCGAACAAATCGACAAAGAGCCTCATCAAAGAGTGCCTTGACATCATCAGCGTCGAGAAAGAATACATGCGCGTTGGGTGAACTGGTGTCCACCCGGTCGGGGGCCTTCGGGCTCCCGGCCATTTTTTCGCTCGCCCTATCACTTGAAATAATCCACACACGCGCGCGCCGCTTTGAGGACAACATGACCACCACGCTGTACCTAATCAGAGGACTACCGGGCTCTGGAAAGAGCACGGTTGCGTATGAGATGATGGTGTCCGACACCACAGCAGATGCTTTCTTTATCGACCGCGATGGCGTGTATCGGTTCGACTCGTCCAAGCTCAAGGCAGCGCATGCCTGGTGCCTTCAGGAAACAACCAGACACATCTCCGAAGGAAGGACAACCGTGGTTCACAACACGTTCACCCAACGCTGGGAGATGGAGCCATACATCCAACTGGCAGAGCGCGCAGGTGCCAGGCTGGTGGTGGTGAGCGTGTTCGACGGTGGCCTGACCGACGAGGAACTGGCCGAGCGCAACAGCCACGGCGTACCCGTCGAGGCCATCGCCCGAATGCGTGAACGGTTCGAACATGACTGGCGCAAGTGATGCCGCCCTATCACTCGTATGGGTTCACACGCGCGCGCGCCGCCGCCCCCTGGGGCTGGGCTGGGGGGGCACACGAGCGAGCGCCGAAAGAAATCACCAGATTGTCACCTGATAAGGTGTTGACTTCCACGACAACACTGTTATGCTTATTGCATCGCAATCAAGCGATACCGTCCAGACGGAGGACACCATGTCAACACAAGTGATAATGAATGAGCTACCCCAGTGCGATATCTGCGCGAAGCGCGGCAAGACCCGCAAGGCGAGGTATGACGCGGCGACACGATGGGGGCCCTGGGCCTACATGTGCAATAGCTGCTGGTTCATGGATGCAGCATCGCGGGAGCTTGGAACCGGGATAGGGCAGGAGTTGATACTCAAGGCAGAGCCTGAGCCTGAGCCTGAGCCCGTGTATGCCTTTGTGTGTCTGCCGTGTCACGCATACGCATCCACCGAGGCTGAGCTACTGGCTACCGAGTGCGAGGCGAACTACGAGCACGATGTAACGCCGATGACCGATGGGGAATGGTGCGCGTGGGCTGACTCCAAAGCACAGCGTTGAGAGCACACAAGCGGGGGCCCTTCGGGGCTCCCGCCTTTATGGTGCGCCCTATCACTTGTGAGGGTTCACACGCGCGCGCGCCAGCCCCCTGAGATGGGCGACACCGGCACGCGCTAACTTTCTTTGAATAAAGTGTTGCCTACCACGAGAACGCGGGTTACATTAATAATGTCCAATAAAGGACTGTCCAGACGGAGGACAACTATCATGGCAGACCATCCAAGCTTCACCTTCACCATCAACGATGCCATCGGGCCAGTGACCCAACTCGGGCTGCGCGATGACGGCCTACCCGAGACTGTCGAGTGGCGCGGCCAAGTGTTCGACGTACCCGAGCTTGAAGAACTGGAGGGCTGGGTGTTCGACAGCGTCTGCGAGACCCTCGAAGGCAACATGATTGAGCCCGACGGGTTCGACTTCGAAGGGTGCCCATCGTGGCTGCTCGTCCTCGAAATGGTGTAGCAGGCGGGGCGGGGGCTTCGGCCCTCGCCCTTTCGTGGCGCGCCCTATCACTTGTATGGGTTCACACGCGCGCGCGCCTCGCTGGTTTGGGTGGTCACCGGCACGCGCAAATAAACACACAGAAAGGTGTTGACTTTCAAGACCACACAGGTTACATTAATAATGTCCATAAGGACAAACAACCCCTTCAGACGGAAATCATTATGGGATTCACCCCAGATACAAACATCTCAGACTTCACAACAATCCTTCACCTTGAGAAGACCGGAACACTCTCCAGTTGCGACATTGAATACACCATCGATATCGGTGGGGAAACAATGGACGGAAGCGTAGACCTCAGCAGCGATGACTTCGAGGTATGCGTAGACCTTGATGTCGGCGACCTTGAACACCTTGACGTTGACGAGGTTGACACCATCCTCAGCGCACTGTGCAAGTTCCACCCGGAGTTGATGGGCTCGCGTATCTTCGGATGCGTGCCAACCGACACCGATGCAATCAAGGCACTCATGGCACGGATGGATGAGCTTGGCGAGAAGCTGAACGATGCAACGGTTGAGCTTGCAGCGATTCGCAGGACTGCAAAGATGCTCGCAACCCCTGAGCAACCACAGCCCTGCAACAAGTAGAGAAGGGGCAGGGCGTCGGGCCTTCGGGTCCGGCGCCCATTTTCTGCGCGCCCTATCACTCGTGAGGGTTCACACGCGCGCGCGCGGCCTCGGGTGAGGTATGCGAAAGAAACCCGCAATAAAGTGTTGACTTGATAGTGAACGTGGGTTACATTAATAATGTCCAATCAAGGACACGTTTCAGACGGAGAAACAAAATGCATCATTTCAATGCAATCAGTACGACGACAGGCGGCCAGTTCTTTTATCTCATTGGCCATGAATCCAAGACAGACCAGTCGGTCAAGACTCGGCAACTCCAGGCAACGACCGGCGCGATACCTCGCACCATTGAGCTTGACGCCCAACGGCTTGACGCGGTCACCGCATTGACAGCGGCCCACCTACTTGACCCTTACGGCATCGGGGCAACCCTCGCATCCGAGGCGCTCACCGTACTTGTTGATAGGGTCAAGGCCCGACAGAGCGGGACAAGTCAAGGCGGCGCCAAGGTCAAGCACATCGTGGCGCGGGGTAAAAACGGTTCGAGCATTATGCAAATCGTGTCAGTGCGTGACTCTTGGGCGCTGCAAATCGTGGGCGAGCAAGTCAAGTCCTGGTTTACCCTCGACGACAAGGGCCAGCCAATCCACACCGGCAACGTTGACCACGCAGCAGAACAGCAACGCAAGTTCCACAAGACGGTACAGCAAGCGCAAGCGCAGGCCAGCAAGCGTGCGAACAACCCGACGCAGTCAATCAGCAACGTCGTGGCGTTGCTCAACAAGGTGATACCTCGACCCGTTGGCGCTCCAGAGTACCGGAGCTTGAACCTTATGGGGCCCGCTTCTATCAAGTGCCACAGTGTGGCTATGAATGGTGAACGGTTCACCGACTTTATGTCAATCGTGGCGCACTTCCGTCCAGACCTTGTCAAGCTTATGCGGCAAGTCTGAGTGTGTCGCGGGGGCGGGGGCTTCGGCCCTCGCCCCGTTTGCGGCGCGCCCTATCACGAGTGTGGGCCCACACGCGCGCGCGCGGCACTGGGCAGGCTCGACACCGCCCCCATTAAAATAATCGATTAAAAGGCCTTGACCGGTTAAAGTTATTAGGTTATCTTAATAACAAGAAACAAACACCCTTGGAGCTACCCCGTGGAATACTTGTGCACAGCGACATCCAACAACAAAAAAACCGGCAACGTCCCCACGATATGGATAGGCGGCACCCGTGCAGAATCGCTCCAGTCATGCCGGGACGTTGGCTGTCCACTACTGCACAAAAAGCACGGGGGACAAGGGGGCGACGGTAACCCGATATGCTACGCGCAAAGCGGCACACCCTCATTCGCCCACATCGCTATGACCAAGGCCCACGCCAAGGGCAAAAACTACACCCTGCGCGGAGCACTGGCGACGGCATCCAAGGCGGCTAAGATGGTCCGGCTCGGTTCAATCGGTGACCCGGCTGGGCTGTCGCCACTCGATGGCGCATACATCCGCGAAGCCGTGAAGCGCGAAGGCCTCGCCCTTATCGGATACACCCACGGCTGGGCCCTTGACAAGTCAAGACGCTGGAAGGGTAGCATCATGGCTTCGTGCGATACGCTCGCACAAGCTGACCAAGCCATAGCAGACGGATGGCGGGCTACCGTTGTACTACCTCACGACCATACCGCGCGCGTATTCGAAACACCGGACGGCCACAAGGGTGTAGTATGCCCGGCAATGCTTCAACCCGAGATTGTCACCTGCAACACCTGCCGACTCTGCGACGGCTCCAAAGCTGGCCCGGTTATCGGCTTTCCTGACCATGGGCCGGGTGCCAAATGATACCGCTGCACGAGCAACTAATAGGAACGGTCATATATCTAGCCATGGTCTACGCTTTCGTCCTCACCCTCATCCGGCTCACAACGTGAGTCGGGTCGAGGCCCGCCCTATCAGCATGCACACACACACGCGCGCGCGCCCGAATATGGGTGTGGCCTGTCGCGAGAACGGGGGAGGCGCACCCCACACTCACACCCTGGAGGCACCGGGCCAAAGAATCACTTGACCTTTCGCTTGTGCCGTAGTAGTCTACGGAGTGAACGGGTGGTTGACACAGTTTTCTTGGAGGCAACTTTCGGGTTCCCGGCCCTTTTGATTCTATCGCGACTGAGCATATCGCAGGTTAAAGCTACACTTTTGGCCGCACTGACGGCACCGGCAACCATGGTGGAAGGGGCCGCATTTGAACAGACGGCACGCACTACTTCTCCCCCTCCAAAATCGTAAGGGTCAATCCAAGGCATCACTTGTTGTGAGCGAATACCCGAAAAACCTTCATAATCGAATAAGGAATCCAATGAGCGAAAACTATCCAGACGCAAGACACTGGCATCGCCTTCATCGCAGGATGGAGTGTTCAGATGCATCTCTCCGCTCTCACAACCATCGTGAGCTTGAGCAGTTCTACCGTGAGGTGGATGGTCATCTGAGTGGTTCATTCATCAAGTCCGAGATTCAGGCATGTGGCCTTCGCCTATTCGTACTCTATCGCGAGATACAGTCACAACTCAACCGCAAGGACTCTCTGGAGTCTTTCGCCTCTGTCTTGGGCGAGGGTGCTCCTCCCATCTACAACTGGCTCAGAGGCTCTACAGGCATCAAGCGGTACACCATTGACATCCTGCACTCTTGGTGCGTCCTTCTGACAAAGCATTGGAAGCCAGAGGGAGTAACACTCTACCTCCTTTGTCATCCCACGGGCATCATAGAGCCCATCATCTACACAAAGCCCACGGAGTAGCCTGTCCCTACCTGTCCCTCTGTCCCTACTCCCCCCTATATAACCCTATTGGTACACACTATTATTATGCTATCTCTATATATTCCCTTTACTCTTTACCCTTTTATAGAAGAAGGTAGGGACAAGAAGGACAGTAGAGAAAGCATAGGTTCAAGCTCCACTTTTACCCCGTCCCCCTGTAGGGCCACCTGTCCAATAGCACTGGACAAACAACCTTTTCGACAGAAAGAACTTGCAGAGTTATTCGATATAGGTTACCTTATAGTGACCAACAGGACACCTTCAACGCCAATCACAAGTCAGGTCGAGCATACCACTGGGAACCGCTCGCCATTATTCAGATAAGGAAACAACACCCACTATGGCTACAATCAAACTCAAGTTCGACCTTATCGAGGAAGACTTCCACGGCATCATAGAGATGGCAGGATACGGTATTACATACTGGGCCCGCTCTCTTGAGAAGACGAGCCGAGGATATGTCGTCGTCGATAGTATGAAGACCAAGATGGATAACGGTGAACGTATCCGCATTAAGAAGACCCTCACTCGTGCATCCCTTGAGCGTGCAGTGGTGGGTCTATTCACTGAGCGAAAGCTCAATAACTACTACATGTCGGCAATCGACCGGCTTGTCTTCAATGGTGATTCAAGCGATGTCGGTTCGGATATTGCTGACGCTATTGTTCAACAGGCCTGCTTTGGCCAAGTCATCTACGGATGAAGGAAACAAACACTATGTCTGACTCAACTACTCATGCGCTTAAGAACCTGGAGCGGCACAGCGAGCTTGAAGCCCGCACTGCCTACATCATCAAGATTCTCATCCAAGCGGAGCTTCCGTGCCGGGTGTATGACTCTCCTGATTATCTGGATAAGCTGGCCGATGCGGTCCACAACCTGTGGAACCACTTGTGCCAACTCGACACGTACAACCTTGCAGCGTGGGACATCGGAGTATGGGAGCTTGCCTCTCTGTACGGTGCTGCCAAGAATGCTCGCACATTCCCCCGTGAAGAGAAGGGCGAGGACAAAGTGTTGCTCGCGCTGGGCGATATGATTGAGCGCTTTGAGAAGTTCGTTGACCGGGAAGGTATCGCGGTGCTTGGCGGCGACACAGACCGTGAGGTTCTGAACCGAGCCAAGGAAGTCTACGATGAGGCGGAGCGGTGGCCTACCACTGGGTCCGAGGAATCATTCATCAAGCTCTCGTCAACACAGATGCTGCGGGCTGGCTTCAGGCCTGACAGTTGCACACAGCCTGAGCTTGATGCCTTCATGAACCAGTGCTCAGAAGAGGGGAGGTAAGCAATGGGATACCCACTTCAAGGCATTCTCCATGACGGAGTTGTCCCACTCACCGTCAGGTTTGCTTTAATCGAGCCACTCATCCAGGCAATCCTCGACACCGCTGAGTTCCATGGAGAAGTCCACCAGAACCAACGCTACGAGGCGGCAGAGCGAGCATGCATGGCCACGGGGATAGCGTTCCCAGCCTGGCTGCAGAAGCAGAAGGGAGGTGAGTGATGGACTACCGTGACGGATACATTGAGTTGCTCGTGGCAGAGCGCTCGACCTTGAAGGCGAAGAACAAGGTGCTGCTGGCTGCGCTTAAGGACTGCTTGAAGCTGGATGATATAGCACCATCAGGAATGTTCAAGAGCATCCACGCCGGGGCACGCGAAGCAATCGCCAAAGCCAGTGCTGAGCCCGAGCAACCATGCACACCATGCAACTGCGTGAAGTGTACGACCGCGAGGACTGCGGGCGGGACGACTGATGCGCCCGGCTACGAAGAAACCAATGACCTGCTGGAAGCAGCAACCGAAGCCATGAACCCTGTAGGAGGTGAGTGATGCGAATGTACCAAACATATCCACAAATCAAAACAACGAAGGGGCTGAGCCGTTTGGTCTGGGCTCACGGTCGAAGCCGTGCCTACTCATGCAGGCAGGCAGCAAAGAACGCACTGACTGAACTGAAGGCACGCGGCCCTTACCAATCCGCTGATGAAATCGAACTGGCGCTCATCGCCATTGGAACGAAGTGATGAAGATGCCAGACGGACTCGAGTACTGGACCGCTGACGAGGTGGCCGAATGCCTGAGTGGTATCGGGCCTGACCTGTACCGCAAGCTGTGGGACATCCTCAACGCTGCCACGAACCCAACACCGCTTGGTGGCGACGGCTCCAACGGTACTGTTGAGACACCGGACGGTCGTCTTGACCTGGACAACGACGACAAGGCTGGGCACTGGTGGGCCAAGCTCACGGTCGCCGAGCAGACAACCATTGCCACTGCCTACACTGCTGAACGAGGTGCATCATGAATCCCATTATTGCCAAGATTGAGAAGCTCCTGCGTCTGTCACAAGACCAAGAAGGCACACCGGAAGGTGAGACTGCTGCACGGTTGGCGAGCAGGATGATGGCAGCGCACGCTATCGAGATGGCGAGCATTGACTTGACCAAGGGTGTCGAGCATGACCCCATGGAGAAGCAGGACATGAAGGTTCGCGTCAGTGTCTGGCGCCGTAGCCTGGCATCTGTGCTGGGCGAGCACTGCAACTGCACTGTTGCCTATTCATCCATCAAGGGGATTGGTCAGTTCATCAGCATGTACGGTCACCGCACCGACATCGAACTGCTCCAGTATCTGTACGACATCTGCGAGCGGCAGATTGAGAGCGAGGCTCGACGCTACGTCAACAACATCGATAGCGACTGGCGTGGCGGCAAGAAGATGATGGGCAACAACTTCCGTCGCAGCGCCGTCGCAGGCCTTAGCACCAAGCTGGAAGAGATTCGCAAGGACACCCAAGCCGAGAACGCAGAGGGCTTCGCACTCGTTCGCAGTCGCAAGCAGGCAGTGGATGAGTGGGTCAACGAGAACTACTCCTTCCGCTCTGGAACCAACAGCAGCTATGGGCACAACGGTGCGGGGTACTCCGCTGGTCGCAACGTCAGCCTGAGTGCTGGTGTCGGCAGCAGTGGTAGCCGCAAGCAGATTGGGGGTGAGTGATGAAACCTAACGACACCAATGGACTTTGGGACGACGGTTACCTAATGAAATCTACCCGTGAAAGACAACGCCAAGTGCGGGTAGCAACGGGCGCGATGTGCCGATGCCGCAAGTGCTACTGCTGCGAGGAGTGGCTGAAAGACAAAGCCGAAGGAAAGGAGATGAGTGATGCCGTGGGTAAATAAATACGTCGAGCCAGAGGTAGCCTTCGAGGTTCGCACGCAATGCACAGAGGAACAAGTCCAACAGCACTGTGATGCGGCACCAGAGAATGACCGTCGAGACTTCGACAACAAGCTTGGCCTGAACGTGGAGATTTACCATGCCTACAAGAACGGCGAGGCGCACTGCCCGCTCACCTACTGGTACACAACGGACGAGAAAGAGGACGATGACTTCACCTTCGACATCCGCTGGGTACCCAACTTCAAGGAGGGCGATGACCACTATGTCACCCTCCAGTCAGCGGTGAAGCACGGGCTCGTCAGGTTCGTGGACGGCAAGTTCGTGCTGCCGAAGGGGGAGTGATGCCGACAGTCACACTGGACATATCAGACAAAGCATTCAAGCGCCTGCGTACTGACGTAATGGTTCGCACGATGGCAAACGTGGGAGGAACGCAAGACCTCATGCACGCAGTGTGCATCAAAATCATCAAGGCAAAGGACGGCGATGTGGTTGAACTCAAACTGAAGAAGGAAGGCGCGTGATGGAAGAAGAGAACTGGATTAACCACATCCCCACAGTTGATAAGCTGGACTTGGTTGTCGGCACACCCGTGCGGTTCGTGCCAGGCAGGGAGCCACCGGGCTTCAACATCAGGGACAACATGTGCCTGACTGTCAGACCATGGGGCGATGAGCACGAAACCCATTGCCTCGTAGTGGATGATAGGGGCACCAGTATGCCAGTCCGTATGGACTCACTGGTCATCGACCTGAATCATCCGCTTGGCCCTTCCGCTGCGGCATTGACGATTCTCTCTGGCTTTGTCCTTTCCCATCGTTCCGGCTTTATCTTTGATGCTGCCTATGACAAGCGAGCCATCGCCGACATGCTCCAGCACCATTGCGAAGAAGAATGAACACCCGGTCATAATCTGTCCGTAGCGTGTAGCCCGCCAAGGTTACGATACATCACAACAAGAGGAACACCATGAGCAGCACATATAAGGGCGACAGCCCCGGCAAGAAAATCACCAGACTGCGGATGTGGCACCAGATGTTCTACTTCGCCAACTGGCTCGATATGAAGAACGAGGGCATCCTCGTGCTCGCTGGCGATGGCGGTGACCTGTCTGCGCTGGATGGTTGGGGCATAGACCACGACAAGATTGTGGCTGTAGACATGGAGAAAGACAGTGTAGAGAAGTGCCGCGAGAGGTTTCCGAGCATGCAGGTCATGCACGGCAAGCTGGGCGCAGTCGTCAAGAACCCCAACGTGAAGTACAACATGGCGCACGTAGACTTCTGTGGTGGACTGTCCATGCCAAACATCAACACGCTGGTCAACGTCATCAACAACGCAGACAAGAGCCAGCCGCTCATCCTTTCCGTCACTATGCTGAAGGGGCGAGAGTATAAGCGAGCGAACGGTAAGGTTGTATCAAAGCTCCCTCGCAGCCTACGGAAAAAGTATGCGGCAGAGTTCAGGAGAATGGGTCACCCGATTGCTGCACGCATGATGTTCAACGGCCCATTTGAACCAAGGAGGCTCGTAGACATTGGCGAGAAGCACCTGCTCAAAGAATGGAGTGAGGTCAAGCACGACCCGTCACACCCGCGCCACCAAGACATGCTCAAGAGGCACGCTGTCACACGCGATGGAAAAATCAGCTACCTTGGCACCTGCGTGTCAAGAATGGAGGTGCTGCGAGAATGCTTGATGTCAAGAATGATTCAGGAAGAGGCCACCGATGCAATAAAGGCTGGAAGGATTCCATCTCACGGCAGCAAGATTAAAGACCTTGATGCGGTGATGGGCATACTTAGTGGTGGCCTGCTTGGGTATCACAGCAAGAACGGCAAGCAGCACGGCACACCATTTGTGACTATGACATTCGTTGTTGCTCACGGGATAGTCTTGGACCTCATCTCAGGCCCGTTGCATCAGTATGGCGGCGAGAGCTACTTCGCTGCTGGCGCAACAAGCATAGGGTACCACCGCGCCATGACAGCAGCCGCTGGAGAGATGGCGCTCAAGCCATTCGTATCCGACTACGCGAAGCTCGTTGGTACAAAGGTAGCCGCCAAGGTGTTCGACCTTCCCAAGGGTACAGTTACAGCGTGGCTGGCCCACAGGAACATGGGCTCATACGACCACTTAAACCAACAACTCTATGAGAACTACCTAACCCTTGGGGCAGGTGAGCGCACTGCTGATGAGGCGAGAAGTATGCTTGAAGAGGGCTGCGAGGACTGGGGCATGAACTTTGGCCCAAGACCGGGAATGAAAAACCTAAGGGGGATATACACGATCGGCGCTGAGATCATAAAACAAAACGGCAGAAGCTCTTACAGTGACTGGGATGTTGAGGAGACAGATGATGGCCTCATGTTCACAGTGCCGAGGTATTCACGATGAGCAATGTACCTGACGACTGGGGCGCGTACAGGCGCAAGTGTCCTGAGTGTGGGCACCACTACCACCTGAGTGGCACCGAGGAATGCAAGTGTCCACCCGAGACCTTCCCATGCGAGCACCCTACTTGCGACGAGAAGGTTGAAGATGAGGGCAAACTGACGATGCTGGTGAGCGGTGAGTCGTGGTGCGCGTTCTGTGTGGACTACCACGGCTTTACTTGCACGATGTGTGAGGAGGCTACAATGGACGCAGACCGCGCCAATACCGACACAGACGAGGCGTACTGCATCCACTGCGATGAAGAATGCAAGGAGAAGAAAATCAGACATCACGCGGCCACAGTGGTCGTTGTTGAAGAGGCTGAGGAAACAACAAGCGAGCGCATTATCCGCGCTCAAATCGAAGGAGGCATCAATGCCAGAGATTAAAAGAAAGGCTGGAAAGCCACTACCAAAGGTTGACCCCGAGAACGCGGAGCTTCTGTGGCATGCGCTGTTCGCCATCACTCACGCTGTTGAGCAGTTGAAGTTCGCTGTAGAGGTGAACACCTACAGGCACGCGGACATGGACCTTGGCGCCTGGGAGTTTGCACGCCTGGCTCTTGATACTTCTCGCGAAGACAAGCCAGCAAACTAATCGAATATGATTGCTGCCACGGCGTGTTCGTGGTAGAGTACACTGACGCCACAGGAGAAACAACATGAACACATACGTTCTTAGGCCTTGCTGTGGCACTCAACAGAAGCACACGGGGAGGTGTCGCAATGCCAAGTGAAAAACTGATGGATGGAATCAAGAGTGCTGTGGGTGTCCACAGCGTCTATCTTGCCGCCAAACACGACGAGAATCTGGCTGGAAGGTTCAGCCACACGGAGGGAAAGTCCTTAGTGGATGGGCCAACCAAGGCAACAAAGCGGTCTATCGCAAACGTCATGGTCTACATGGCTGGAAGGTACAGCAAAGACCTGACCTTTGAAGAGGTAGAGATGGGTCTACTCGCTGCCGCGACATCAGTAGTGTCCGATGGAAAGCGACAGAAGTCTGGGCCAAACTTTGATGTGATTGGCGCAGAGCTTGCGGGAGAGATTGAAGGCAAGCTAACGCCGGACGAGCTTGGTGCAGAGATTAAAGACATCATCGACAGGTTCCAACTGTACGACCCTGCATCGCATTCGTATCGAACGGTTGAGCAGGGACTCGGTGTCGCCCTCAGGATGCTTGGGTGGGACCGCCGTCGCCAGATGACCAGCGGCACCCGAGCCTACAGGTGGTACCCGCCAGAGGGGTTCTTCGATGCCAGCACACCAAACGAGGTGAGCGAGCCAGTGGATATCGCCATTGATGCGAGCGGTGTCGATGATGTGTTCGATGACTGGTCTGATGATATCGCTGAAGATGTGGTGGTCGAAGAGAAGCCAAAGCCAAAAAAGAAGCAGAGCGGCGTCAAGCCAGACGACGAGCTTGCTGCGCGCATCTCAAGCATGGGCCTATACCCCGGCATCAGTTCATATGAGGTAGCTATGGCGAGCTATGACTTCATTGGTAACGGTATCGATGTTCCCAAGTCTGAGCCAGAGATGCCCCACAAGGCCAAACTTTCCGTCGGGGCAACCATGAAGAACATGGGCTGGGGCAAGAAGACACGGCGCATCGATGGCATACCTCACGTTGGCTGGCATCCACCAGAAGGATGGGAGGAGCCAGAGCAGCCAGAGACAGTGCTTCGCAAGAAGGAAGAGGATGAGCCAGACGATGTGTTCACCGAGCCGGTGGCTGATGAGCCTGCGTCTGTGGCGGATGGCCTGCCTCGACTCAGTGGGACCGCTGACGAGGTGGACGATGACCTACCGTGGCCAGACATGACCGACTTCTCTGGCGATGCTGGTGAGGAAGGTGACGAGGAGCCTGTCGAAGAAAGAGCCTACATCAAGGAGATTCACAAAGATGGGCGGGAAGAAGTCTACATGGCTGAAATCTCGATGGGTAGCACTGGCGTGTACCTGAAGCCAACAGAGGCTTACCCGTCAGAGAGGATGCTCGAATGGGATGCCGACGAAGAGATATGGTTCTGCGGCACAGTCATCGGCGGCGAGGAATAGATGCCTCAACTTTTTTCAACTTTCTTCACAAACCACATCCCACTTCAGGAGCAAGTGGTCGGATAAGTAAATAGACCAGGGGCGTTTTCTCATTGCTGCCCTCAAAACACCGAGCAGGGAGGCATGTCGGTGGTCGAACAGATGCCTCAACCTTTTACTTACACCACAACCAACAGCACTATATATAGTGTTAGGAGAAACAACATGACAGACCTTAGGTGCGTACTCGGCGGTGGGTGGTTTTTACCACCAGGCTCACCGTACATAGATGAGCTTCGTGCAAAGTACACTTGCCCGAACCCGCAGTTCAGCCAGGCGATGTCTCTCCGAAAGAAGGGGAAGTGGGTCGAGGTTCCTGACGAGAAGGTGTACGCATGCCAGATGATTCCTTTGCGCCACGATTGGGGCCTTGGGCTCATGGTGCCGAGGGGCATTCAGTTGCGCGAGGAAGTTGATGTCGCCACCCACACCGTCACATCGTATCCTCATGGGTCGAAGTTGGGACTGCTGCGTTTATCACCAGGGGTGAGCCTGCGACCGTATCAGAAAGAGGCTGTTGATAACATCATCAAGAGTGACGATGGGCGTGCCATCACACCATGTGGTGGGCTTGTGGTGGCGCCGTGTGGCGCGGGCAAGACCATGATAGGGCTTGGGGCCATGACGAAGTTCAACACAAAGATTGTTGTTCTTGTTCATACCCGCGACCTTGCCGAGCAATGGAAGCAGCGCATTGAGGCACAGCTATGCACGCCGGACGGTGAGGTGCCCAACGTCACTATATGTGGTGGTGGTAAGCGCGACGACTCAGGCCAGATTGTAATCGCCATGTTCCAGTCCCTCGCCAAGGGCAGGTGGGAAGAGGTCCATGACTGGGGCAAGCAGTTTGGGATGTGCATTGTAGACGAGGCTCACCATGTGCCTGCCTCCACGTTCAGCAAAGTAATGATGTCCATGCCAGCCAAGGTGCGGATTGGGCTCACAGCTACGCCAGACAGACCCGACGGCCTTGGCGCAATGCTTGGGTGGCACTTCGGCAAAGAGTTGTTCCAAATCACAACCAGGGAGCTAATCGAGAAGGGTCGCGTCATGGAGCCAGACATTCACTTTACGAAGACAAGCTGGACGCCAGCGGGCCAGATGGATTGGCCAAAGCTGGTCACCAGCATGTGCGGCGATGAGGAAAGGAACGAACAGATACTGGAGATAGTTGAATCGTTTGTCATGGATGGCAGGCAGGTTCTTGTCCTGTCAGACAGGGTACAGCACTGCATCGACATGGCAGAGAATGTGGCCAATCGGGGCATGAGCGCTGCCGCTCTCGTCGGGAAGATGACCAAGAATCAGAGGGCCGAGGTTCTCGCCGCCGCTGACAACAGGGAGTTGAAAGCAATCTTTGCTACCACTGTGGCTGACGAGGGCTTGGACTTGCCGGGTCTGGACACTGTTGTCCTCACGACGCCGACAAAAGCAATGGGCCGCATCCAGCAGCGCATTGGTAGAATCATGCGCGCAGCGGAGAACAAGAAGAAACCTATTGTGGTGGACTTGGTCGATAACACTCAGGCGTCATGGTACGCACACAAGAAGCGGGCTGAGTTCTACACGAAGCTGGGTTGCAATGTACAAGAATTTTAGCGGCGGAAACAAAGATGATGTGTCCAAAATGTGGAGCAAAGACCATGGTGCTGACTTCTCGAAGCGTCTCCAAGCCAGGGAGAGGCTGGTCACTAAGCCACGGGGAGAAGGCAGTCGGGTGGTACACCCAAGATTTTATCGTTCGAAGGCGAAAGTGCACAGGATGCACGTTTCGTGAGCATACAGTTGAACTTCTTATCGATGACATACGTGGCATCGTTCAAGAGTCCATACACGGGCACGCGCCCGAATACTTAACAACAAAGGAGAAGAGATGAACAAAGTCATCTTGACAGGAAACTTGGGCCAGAAGCCTGAGCTTAGGAAGGCCAACTCTGGTATGGCCATTACCAATCTTCGGATTGCAACCAACGAGCGCGTCAAGGACGGCGACCAGTACAAGGACCACGCTGAGTGGCACACTGTTGTTGTCTTCGGCAAGCAAGCGGAGAACTGTGCTCAGTTCCTCGACAAAGGCTCAAAGGTTGCCGTCGAAGGTAAGATTCGTACACGCCAGTACGAAGACAAGGATGGGAATCAACGCAAGAGCACAGAGGTTCTCGCAGACCGCGTTGAGTTTATGTCTCGTCCAGAGAACGGAACAGCCCCGCAGCAGAGCAGGCCACAGCAAAGCCCAACTGTTAGCGATGACGAGATACCGTTCTAAACTATCGGGGATGTGGCGGAATAGAGTAGACGCGGCGAAATGAATGACCGGCGACCTGTAGGGTATACACTCAGGTAGGCAGCCAAGGGTGTACACCTTGGTGTGGAATACTTCTCGTTGGCCAATGGCTGTGGGGGTTCAAGTCCCCCCATCCCCCACTTTTTAGGAGAATCCATGCCACTTTACATATTTGAATGCAACGCTTGCGGAAGGTGCGCTGAGGTGCTTCAAAGCTTTGCCGACAAGTGGCCAGACTGCACAGTGTGCAAGAAGCAAATGAAGAAGAAACCAGCGCTCACCAGCTTCAACCTCAAGGGCGACGGCTGGGCGAGGGACAACTACGGACTAAAGAAAGGAGAAACAACATGATACTACTGACCATACTTATAGGCATGGCTTTGGCTCAAGACTTTGATAGCGGCTCGTACCGTTACAGAATCTTCAGTGAAACCGTGGAGGACAAACAGTGGACGGTCCAGGCATCGAACGGGTTCTACGACTGTAGGGCGGTTATAAAGTGCGTTGGGCTCGATGCGACCATGATCATCAGGTCACACAAGCCAACGTGGCATGACCCTCTGGTCATCTACTACATGGTCGACTGGACGCCCAAAAGCTGTGAACTGAAAAGCTGTAAGCGATTGCCTGAGGCTACATATGAAGACCTGAGGAAGTCTCGGTGATCATGTGTCCTTGAACGCCATCTTAATGGTTACGGGTTTTCCTGGGGCAGTCACCGTAACACCGGCGACACTGTGGACTCCAGGCTGCGTCGAGCACCAGACCTCAACACCCGCTCCGATTGCGTACCCTCCACCAGCGTAGATAGAGCATGTTGAGTTTGGCCCGCAGTAAAATACGTTGTCGTATTGGGTGGTGGTGAGGGTGTTCCCGCTACCCGCCCAGTTGATTCTCACCCAAACGCCATCAGCATTTGGGTTTGTAATCTCAATAGCGTAGACGGTTGTGTCGGCATCGTTGAAAGCTTCAACGGTAAGGTCAGCCGTTGAGTCTGTTGAAATCGTAGTGAAAAGAGGGTCGGAGACAATACTTGTGGTCAAAGCCATAACGAAATCCTATGAGCAAACAAATGTAACATCAACAACCCCGCCAGGAGCATCTGTGGCTGACGACGCAGAACTGGCATTACACCAAAACGTTAGCTGGCTGAATGGGATGCCGTCTGGGAAGTCAAATTTCCTCGATGTGGTGGCTGGCATCCGCCACTGGTAGTCTGGATCAGTGGTACCTGATACCCAAGCGCCGCTCGTAGTCTTCAGCTTGAAATAAACAGTGCCACTGTGCTTGTTCCAAATCACAACCGACCTGATGGTCCCCGCCGAGCCCAGTGCGTCGATCTCCGCACCTTCTGCACAGGCGTCCTCATAAGCGATCTTGTATCTCAACCCACCAGAAGAACCATAGCTACTTACTTTTAGCGTCATTTAAATCACCACATGGTTAAACTATTATACCTTTGACATCATAGCAAAGCTCAGACAATCACGCCCGCAAAATGTTGGAACAATATGTTGTGTTCCTGTTCATTGACACGAGCCTATGTGTGGCCTACGGTGACAACACCAATGGAGGACAGGATGAAAACAAAACTTGTAATCGACACAACCAAAGCACTTCAGGCCTTGTTTGACGAGGTCGGCGGGAGCTACCGCGAGTGCGCTACAGTCATGGGGTGTGGGCATACCCACCTGTGGGGCGTACTGAACGGAAGGCGTCCACCAGCAACAGTTGACACCCTGGTCCGGTATGCAGCAAGAGTAGGCAAGGAAACTGGAATCTCCATGTCAATACTCATTACCGACCAACAGCAGGTGAGGTATCAGATAAAGGCTTCCTAAACACCCAAAACACCACGGAGAAACAACAGTGTGGCTAAAAAAAGTAGAATCTATAGCAGTATCAGGAATTGCCAAAAACATAGGCATGAGCGCAGGAAGGAGCGGGTCTTGTGGCCCGTGCCCATACTGCGGCGCAGAACAAAGAGGCAGCACAGATAAACGCGGACCAATAGGGTTCAGACGAGATGACCTTGGATGGAAGTGTCACAAGTGTGGACACGGGGGCTCTGGTGTTGACCTCGTTTGCTATAGCATCTGCGGAAAGAGCTTTAAGGAAGCGAGCGATGGAGACAAAGACAAAACCAGAGAGTGGTTTGAGTCGGCCAAGCACTTGGATGTGGTCACCCCAGAGAAAGCCAAGAAGATGAGCAACGCTCGCCCTCCTGCCAAAGAAGTTCGATCGCTCTGGAAAAACTCATTGAAGCTTCATGAGGTGCCAAAAGACGACCCAGTCTTATCTTTCCTCTTGTCCCGAAAACTAGATCTGGATGCTCTCGCACGCACAGGTGTAGCCCGCGTTACGCCAAGTAGAAACGCTTATCCATGGCCAAAGTGGTGGCCGGGGGGACGTAGTATGACATGGAGGTTGATTGTCCCGGCGTTTGATGCGGAGGGGTCGTTTTGTAGCCTGCACGCAAGGGCCGTGTGTGACACGAATGGTGCGCCCAAAACACTCTGGCCAAGCGGGTTTCAGGCTGGTGGGTTGTTCATGCCAAACAGGCATGCAGTCAAAATGATGCAGGGCAAGCCAGAGGGCATTGACGGCGTTCTTTTTGTGGAAGGGATCACCGACTTTATCAAGGCGTCGTCCGAGGCTGAAAGGGAATCCATAAAGCTCGCCGTACTTGGTGGCACATCTGGTTCCTTTAAGAGCGCAGGGAAGCTCAACATCCCTGCTGGCATCGACATCTACGTTGGCACGGACCCCGATCAGAAGGGCGACGAGTACGCTAGCACAATACAGATGCAGCTTGGCTCCAGGGCCTGCTACCGTCTCCCTCTTGGTGAAGTAGATGGAGGCAATGGTGAGAGACCTTGATGACGTACTGACTGGTGAGCCGGGGGCACCGACCTTAGCCGAACTTCTTGCCTCAGCAAAAGAGGCCTACGATAGCGGTGAGCAGCCTGGGCCGCAAGCGAGAGTAGTCTCTCGCCTTGAGATTACAACATCCAGGGACGGGACCGACAGGATTGTCTCGTCAGTGCCAAACCTTATCACCATCCTTCAGCATGACAGGCGGTGGGCTGGGCGCATCTGGCTAGACACGTTTCGAAACGTCATCAAAATGGATGACAATGATTTCCGAGACACAGACGCCACCCGCATAAAGCGGTGGACCCATAGGCACTATGGCGTTCACTTCAGTACAGACTGCATCATAGAGTCTATAGGATTTTTTGCAGAAGAGAACGGAAGGAACCCGCTCGTTGACTGGCTCAAGGAAATCCATTGGGACGGCACTCCCAGGATGGACGAATGGCTCGTCAGGGCTGTTGGCGCAGAGGATACTAAGCTCACACGAGAAATGGGCCGTAGATGGCTTGTGCAGTGCATCGCTCGCGCTTTTGACCCAGGCTGTAAGGCAGACTGCGTTTTGATCTTGGTGGGCCCTCAGGGGGCTCGCAAGAGCACTACCTTCAGGCTTCTCGCATCGGACGAGTACTTTTGCGACACACCCATGGATATTGGCTCGAGCAATGCCTACATGCAGATTCACAGAGCGTGGCTGTACGAGGTCGCCGAGCTTGACTCCATTCGGAGAGCGCACAACTCGTCAACCAAAGCGTTCTTGTCGGCGCAAGAGGACACTTTCCGCCCACCGTATGGCCGCATGCCAATCACACTGAAGCGTCATACAGTATTCTGTGGGACAACGAACAAGGGTGAGTTCATCACCGACATGACCGGCTCTCGCAGATACTGGCCAGTTCAGATTGGGACAATCGATACTGATTGGATGGTCAAAAATAGGGCTCAGATATGGGCAGAGTCTGTTGCCGCGTACAATAATGGCGAGAAGTGGTACCTTGAAAACGAAGCAGAGCAACAGCTTGAATCTCAATCGTCTGACTTTAGACAGTACGACCCGTGGCACGAAGTTATCGAGGAATGGCTGATAGGGAGCATGAGGAAGTCATCCACAAGCGAGATAATGGCTCAAGCGCTGAGCTTAGAGAAATACCAGATGACCCGAAACAACGAGATGCGAGTAGGCGACATTATGCGCCAGCTTGGGTACGACAGGGTTCGACGCAGAATAGGTGGACAGCGAACTTATGTGTGGGTCGAAGGGAAGGACGACAACATAATATCTATGACCAAGCCAGAGCTTGTAGAAAAGACTAATAATGGAGAGGCATAATGCCTGTATTCGCGCACGGTAGAGCAGAAGAGATGTCCACCTTTGTAGACAAATACCTGACCGAAGATGACAAGTCTATTATTTTCAGTAAGTCAACGTGCTCAAGAGTTAGGTCAATCGGCACCGAGAACCAATTCCTTCTCCACTCTATTGCGGAACAGGTGAAGGCATTCATTGATGGTGGCCACTTCCTACGATTCATAGCGTATGGGCTCGACTACATGATGCTTCAGGGGGCCAGCACATTTACCGTAAGCGCAGATGATTTTGAAGACCTTGATGACCTAATCGACTTCTCCAACGCCTACTTCTTTGAGTGGTACCAGGAGGGCTCATTAGACGATGACACCATCGATAAGGCATACGTTTGGCTACTAACCACGCCGTACATGGCCATGATGATGACTGAAGATGTCCGTCGAGAGCTACACAAGACGATTGACTGCCTGTGGTTGTCGCCAGCAACCGGGTGCAATGCTCTGTGGAACCAGTGCTACGCTGTAGGGAAGCGATCGACAGACGAGGCAGTGCAGCACTGGTTAGACAACGTCCAAATCCGATACAGCGGGTGTGGGTACAACAACATCATTAGGCCACAGGAAGTCGATGTCCACCCTGAATGAAGTCCAAGACTCATGGGATACGCCAGATGGTCTGACCATCGTGACAACCAAAGAGTTCATCCAAATGTTTGATGCCAGCGGTGATCCGGTAATCGAATCGATATCAAAAGAGTGTGCGCTCGAGATTATCGATAACCATATTGAGGCACAGAAAAACCAAACAGCCATCGATATGTTGATGGCCGTGTTTTGGAAACCAATAGAAGCGTAGTTACTTCTTGGTTGACGTTTTTTTAGCGGGCGGCTTTTTGGTTGACGTTTTTTTAGCGGGCGGCTTTTTGGTTGCCGCAGCCTTAGCTTGTGTAGCCTTAGCCTCAAGCTCCCCAATATACGCATAGAGGGTGGAAATAACCTCAGATGAATTGTACCCGTGCAGTCCCCATTTGACTCTGGTGACAATCCGCATTTCATCAACTTTTTCTTTAAGACTCATTCTCTTCTCCAGTTATGAGCGAAGACCAGGCTTAAGCCCAGGCCACTCTCTTACAGACACTATACCACCAGTAGCCTTTTCGATACCGATAGCCAAAGGAAGTGACGGCGTTTTCCGCCCATATTCCAAGTCCCGAAGGTATCCAATACTGAGCCTTAAATCAAATCTTATCAACTCCCCATTGAGCCACTGGATAAACAGCACTCGGGTGCTCTTCCCTGGCAGACTTTTCCGGTAAACCTCGATGATCATTTGACACACCCTATTAATAAAAAATAGCGCACCGGACAGGTTTTGTCCACAATCGGGTGTGGCTCCTTGACACACTTCTGCGAAAGAAGTATCTTTGCTGAAGGAGAAACAACCATGAACCAAGCGGAACGCACGGCGTGGCTCGCTGAGCGAAAGAAAGGATTGGGTGGCACTGATATTGCCGCAATCATGATGGCTGGCGCAGATGCCGCCGATAAAATTGGTTCATTCGATAAGAGTCTTTTTAAGATTTGGTCCGAAAAGACTGGGCTATTTAAGTCAGAAGACCGAGACAATGCAGTTTTGATGCGTGGCCGGGTGATGGAGAAGTACGTGTTTGAGCTATACGAACTCCATTTAGGGAAGGGATGTCGTCTTTGGGAGAGAGGATTAACTTGGCACCCATCTCGGCCACGCATCTTCGGCACTCCAGATATGCTGGTTGAGCACGGTGGCGTCACGTTTGGCATGGATGCCAAGACGCGCAGGATGCGAAAGGGGTGGGGCAAGACCGGAACCACCGACGTACCACTAGATGTAGAGGTGCAAATGCGCGCCTATATGGAGATATTTGATGCCCCGTACTGGGATATCGCAACTCTTTTCAGCTTAGACGACTTCCGCGTGTACCGGATAGATAGAGACAAAGAGCTTGGCGCAGACATACTCAGTGTCGCCGAAGAGTGGTGGGAAAAGTATGTCGCTAGCGAGACCCCGCCGCCAGTTGACAGTACAGACATGTGCAGAGAAGTGCTTGGGAAAATGTTCACGATCAACCCAAGGGTCGCCGATGAACCCCTGAGGCCTGCCAGCGTTGCTGAGCGCGACCTTTACGAGAAGATACTGAAGGCCAGGGAAACCCACAAAGAAGTGACCGGAAAGAAGAACGAGTTAGAAAATCAGCTACGAAGCTGTATCGGAGAGTCGTTTGGGATAGCCGGGGTGGCTACATGGAAGCCATCAAAGCCACGGCAAAGCTTCGACAAGAAAAGATTCTCACAAGATCACCCAGACCTGTACAAAGAGTACGTTACTGAGGGTCCGTCAAACAGGACTCTGCGAATAATGGAGCCACGAAATGACGACAGCGCTTAGCCGACGAGACCAGCTTACAGCACTCAACCAGTTCCTTGGAACCAAGAAGAGTAGCCTTACCCAGATTGCGCCCAGGGGTGCAGACGTTGACCGCATCATTAGAATCGCAATGATGGAGGCCGCAAAGAATGAACGGCTTGTCCAGTGCTCTCCTACGTCAGTCTATCTGGCCTTAGCTAAGGCTTGTGAGCTTGACCTTATTGGTGGTGGCGCACTGCATAGGGCATCGCTCGTTCCGATGTGGAATAAGCGCTCAAAGTGCTTCGATGCTGAGCTTTGGATTGAGTACACAGGCCTCATGGATCTGGTCAAGCGGTCTGGAGAGGTTGCCCACTTCAAAGCAGAGATCGTTTACGAAAACGACGAGTTCGAACACTCATTCGACCTCGAGCATGGTGACATTCTAAAGCACAAGAAGTGCTATGAAGACACTGGCGAGATGATCCTGGCTTACGCTGTGTGCTTCTTCAAGGACGGCCAGCGCCAAATAGAGGTCATGAGGAAAGACCAGATCAACAGGATCAGACAGTCTTCCCGAAGCCCAGACTCTGGGCCATGGTCACAGCACACAGAGGAAATGTGGCGCAAAACGGTTATCCGGCGCATCTGCAAGTACCTGCCCCTGACGCCCCGGACACAGGAAGTCTTGGCCCACGACATCAAATCTGACTTTGATGATACGCCAATAAACGAAAACTCTTCTGTGGATGGCATAAACGAGCCGAACAATGTTACAGTCCAAGAGAACGTTATCGATGTCCAGCCGGACGAGAAACCAAAAAGGCCGAGGAAATCAAAAGTTAAGGACTTGGTCGAGAAGGCCAAGGCAAACGACCTTCCAGAGCCAGAAGAAGACTTCACAGAGTAGGAGAACTCATGTCATTGATTGACCAAATTGCAGAAACCGGAAAGAAAACCCTTCGGATGTCTGAATCGGCAGGGGCGAAGCAGGGCCCGCCAAAGATGATTCAGGCGACAGACTTCATGTCCATTGTCCGTGAAGTGTACGACTCGAAAGCCATCGACAAGAAGTCGAAGAAAGACTTCAAGGAGTTTCGGACCCGGCTCCGCAAAGCAGAGTGGCCGCTTGAGGGCGTGATGGGCAAGGTTGATAAGAAGGCTTGGAACGAGATCTGCGAAGACACCATCAAGTATATGGTCAAAAACATTCGCAACTCTCAGCCAAACGGCGAGTGGGTGCTGCTGGACTACGAGGCAGACATTCGGATGAACCCAAGAAACCAAGAAGCAATCGTTATTGCCTGCAAGTTTGTTGATGCCGACAATAACGCAGACCTGCGATACGCGAACGGCGTCCCCGCAATGGATGTCAACGTGAATGTGGCTGACAACAACAAAGAGCTTATCGAAGCGCTCAACAAGAAGAGTGACGAGTCTGACGACACAGAGCTAAAGGATCTGATGAAGCAATTCATTCAGGTCATGGCTGCTGATGCCATCAACAAGAAGGCCACGACGGTAGAGTCTGCCCCAGCAGCAAAAGAAGACCCAATCGAGGATCTTTCCGAAGCTTTCGAAGGCTAAATCTCCCCTCACCCTTTTGACATGCCACCGGGTACCTGGCCCGTGGACCCGCCGTCATGGGGTGCAGGGGCAACCTTGCCATTGGGCTTAGCGCTAAGCTTACTATAGTTCTGGCTCATCAATAAGCGTGTAAGTAAAGCTGTTGCCCCACTTGCTCTTGGCCGCATAGCAGATGGACATGAACTCATCGAAGTCTGCGCTATGGCTGAAGACCTGGCACCCAGCAGACCACCTGTCTACCTGCGTGGAGTCCGACCCGGCTTTGTGAATATTGATCCCGTAATAGCCTTCAGTAATAGACTGTACGTCAAGATCAATAATGTCATCTTTATTGTCGTCACGATAAGTTTTGACCGTGCCGCTCCTTTGGCAGAGTGCGTCATACTTTCCCTGGTGCTTGTCGATTTTCCATACAGATCGGTATTGTCCAGGTACAAGGATAGCAGTCCCACGTACGTTGGTGGGGCGCTCAAGCCAGTACTTACCGGGCTCAGTGGTACATTCCCAGGTGCGCGTAACCCATCCCTGCTCATCCCTGAAGACAACGCACATGCGGTCATCGAAGCTATTGGGCTTGTGGTCCCTGCTTCGAATACCGATGATGTTCAGGTTGTACTGGCCCTGCTCAAATACAGCGTGCCCAAGAGAGGCCACATAGTCCAGCAGTACGGGCCTCATTAGTCACAGTCAGTATTTACGGCAGTGCAAATCTTGGCCTGGTTGATTGCCTGCTGCTGCTGTATCTCAACCATCTTGGCCATCAGGTCTTCCATCTTATCAAGGCGCTTCTCTATACCCTCGATCTTCAGATCAACCACCTCTTGCTTGCCCGACTTGGACTCAAGGACAACGACGCGCTTACTGAGGTCTTCAGTGTCCTGGGCAGCAGATTCAAGTGATGCAAACGAGATGCCCGCCGCAAAGACGAGGGTGACACCGGGAACTAACCAATCTTTCATATTCATATTATAATCCTGCACCATACTGATATGTTGCCCCTAACCCAATACTAACCACGCCGACAATGAGTACCGTTTCTATTCTACCAAACCAGCGCTGAGTTGCAGGCCTTTCCATCCAAGGCTTCGGCTGTGTTTCCTCGTCGAGTTTGGATTTGTACCAGTCAACCTCCATTTGCAGCATTGAAGTTTCTATCTTGTACTGTTGCGCAACAGCCTTTCCCCACTCTTCTGTTTGGAGCAGGTCAGAGAACTGGGAGAGAGGCACAGCCACCGCCGAACAACCTGCAATTCCAGACGGAGAAAAAACCGGGGATGGCAGCGGCTGGCCCCTACTTATTGGATAAACCTTTAAGCACTCTCCGTCCACCGATTTCGGCGCTTCTGGCCTCTCAATCGGGTCCGAGGCCAAAGCCATGCCAAGGAAAAGGAGGGTCGTCATCATCGTCGTTTTCGCGCATTGCCAAGATCAGCCAGATCGTCAGCAGGAGAATCGCCATCAGTAGCAGCTTTGATTCGATCTAGTTCTTCTTCAAGGCTCTCTTGTACCGCTTGGCCAGCGACATCTGCGGCCTTGTTGTCTGGCGGTGAAGGTTTCTTTTCTTTCTTCCCTATGGGCCTTCTACCAAGAAGCACTGCGATTATGCCCGCAATGACGGACAAGACAATCGCAATCGCCTTTTTCATGAGCAGACCAGTTTAACGATCACACTGTTTGTTGGTGAGGTTACCGTCCCGACAGTTGCTGAGGTTGTCCCCCAGAAAGACACCCCGGCAGAGTATGCGAATCCGCCTGGAATGGAGTACGATATTTTTTGGTTTGCTGGGCAATACAGCATCAAATGTGGCGTTCCGGCGCCATTGGCCGTCGCGGTGCTTGGCGTTGTGCTTGTTCCGCCAGCGTCACGAATCTTCAAATAGAACGAATCATTGTTTGGGTTGTCCAACTGGATCAAGTATATGGACCCACTGCTCGCGCTTGTTACGTTGTGGTTTACTTCGCCATCGGCTCCAGAAATAGCAAGCTCAACAACGAGCTTTCCGCCAAGGCCAGAGATCGTTGATGTTGTCGTTGATGCCATGATCTACTCAGCTACACACGATGGTTACGGCAACTGTACCACCAGAGGGCGCAGTCGTATCGGTTGGGCTTTGGTTTAATGTGCATGCAAAACTAAGCGTAGTAAACTCCAGACCGCCAGTGATCTGGTAGAAAGTGGTCCCGCTGCCTACGACCCGCAGGACGAGGATTGGAAGTGAGTTCCCAAGCGCTGCCGGGTTTGCGTCGAAAAACTTTGCATACGCTGCGGATGACGATCCATTAACAAGCTTAACGGAGAACAGCCTGCCTTCCGAAGTCGTCACATTGCTGTTCAGGCTGTTCGTCGAAGCAGTCTCATGGATGACCTTGTAGTCAAGAGCATCATCAAAGCCGGTAGCGCTTAGGCTCATTTCTTAGGAACTCCAGATGTGACTGGGGCCTTATACGTCAGAGGGTCCGAAGTTACGTCGCTGGGGCTTGTCAACTTCGTGCCCATGTATTGCTGAAGAACAGCATCCGTGGCGTCTCGAGCCTTCATAGCAGCCGCAGCGTCCTGCATCATCTTAAGCATCTGCTGCTGTTTGGTTAGCTGGGCAGGCCCAGCCCCCGCAGCAGGCGTTACAGGAGCCACAGCCCCCGCAGCAGGCGTTACAGGATCCGCAGCCCCCGCAGGAGGCGTTACGGGAGGAGGTAACGTTGCTGTCCCTCCACCACTTCTCTGTAGTTGCGGGATCGTCGCATCGGGCAATTGTTGCTGTGTAGATGGCGGTACTTTGTATCTATCGGCCATGCCAGACTCCTATTTATTTGCGATTGCAGCCATTGCCTTCTCAGCACTGTCACCAGCGATGTAGGCAAGGCCAAGGTAAAGCCACTGAGCGGACTCTAGACGGCCTGCGACGAGCAAGCCAGTACCAAGAGCCAGAACAGCAAGACGACGCCAAGAGACGCGCTTCTGAGAGCAAAAGAGTGAAGTGAGTAGATTTTTCATGATTTCTCCTTAGACTGGTAAGAATACGTTAGCGCGGATCGCTTCAAACTTGCGGTCACCGTTAAAGGTGTAGTCGTCGAGCACCTGCGTCCAGTTGGCGCCGTTGTCGATGCTTTCCGCGACATCACCACCGGTCACAGGGTCACTGCTTCCATTAGATCCTACGAGCCAAACACCATTTCCATCGGTCGCAATAGTATTGATATGTCCGCCTATGATGTCGTTGTGCCCGACCCCCACCCTGCCCGATGCTCTGACCGATATTGTGGTGCCGTCTACATCGAAGGCCATGGTGTGGCGTGTGTTCGAGATAATCACCACACCATTTCCACAGGCTATAGTGGCTCGTTTAGAGCCAGAATCTGAAGTCTCGATGGTGTTCACATTATCGTCTGCCTCTTGAGTGCCCCATGTTGCATCGCTACCGCCATCCATTTCTGTAGCAAACGCAGCCGCGCCAACGGTATTGATCTGACCGGGATCGCCAGCATCCAGAACCACCCATGTATTGTTCGTAAATCCGATGTCGCACACCGGCCCACCTGTCCCGGCATTATACGAATCCATTTCAGCCCAAGTTGCGGCATCGTCGGTGCTGGCGAAAATGCGAGGGCCTTGGCCGAACATCCAGTTCCCAACGCCATCAGTTGCAAGTCCAAAAACGGTGGCCGTCGTGATGTTTGTGACGCCTGATAAATCGATGTTCGCCCATGTATCGGCATCGGCACTGCGAGTGAGGATCTTCTCGCTGGCACTCATGTGACCGATGCCGACCCAGATGTTGTTTCCCCATGCCAGCGTGCGACATTTCTTAGCCCTACCTTCCGAGACCCATGTGCTGCCATCTGTGACATCGTTGTTGTCGTCGCGAGCAAGCTCCATCGACCCTGAGTCGTTAGCTGTGGCCCATATAGGATTTCCACTTCCGTCCTTACCGTATGCAAGCCAGAACGTGTTGGGTCTCGCAGATTGAACTTCTGTACCCGTCCAGTCTGTACGGTCACTGTGCGGCGCATAGCTGATGTAGAATTTGCTCCCGCCCCCATCGTGAGATGCTACCCAGCGTGTTGCTGTTTGACCAGATGCAGGTATGCCAACACCATTAACTGTCGCTATATCTGCCTTAGCAACAGCATTGACCGATGCTATATCAGCAGCAGCTACAGCGTTTATCGTCGCTATGTCGGGCACTACGCAACCTCAATAATGTCGTTGCTTGGGTTGAAGAAGACCATGTCTGATGTGATCGCCCAGCCTATGACTTGAACAAAGTCACCGGTTGTATCGGGCGCGGTCTGCTCTGGTACGTTCTCACTAGATGTCTCCGCCTCTGGTGTATACAGGAGTCCCCCGACCGTGTATGCAGGGAAGGTCCCATTATCTCGAAGAAACCCGTGGAGCAGGAACTTGCCGGCAGCATCGGCTGAGATGTCTTCCGCAGCCATCGCCACACAGCGAGCCGTCGCCGCCGCCGTCGCCACAGCCTTCCACATCTTGCTATCAGACGCCTTGAAATAGACGACCTCACCACGCGACAAGGCTTCCCCAGCAGTAAAGACTGCTGTAATACCAGAAACCTTGTCGTCTGCAATAGCAGAGTTGATTGACAGCGAGCCAAAGATTTCAATGTCTGTGTTGGAGTCAATGGTAAGTGCAGGTGTAGTATCGTGTGCAGCACCTACACCGATCTCTAGTCCATCTGTTCCATCATTCAGGCCAATGCGGTAATCCTGTGCGTTACCGTCGAAGACAATCATTGTGTCTTCTTCGCCAGCATCACCGATGGTTAGTAGCGGTGTTGTTCCGCTGATAGTAACGTCACCAGCAAACGTCGCCTTCTTATTGCTGTCCAGTTTCAGTACATTCGTTTGTGAAGCATCACCATCTGTGGTGTAGAAATACAGAGCCGCCCCATTCTCAATGTTTGTCCAAGAAGCATCAGTCAGGGCTTCGATTCTTGCGCCGACCGTTTGCGTGCCGCTGCCATCTTCAGCCCCCGTAAACTCAATGACGCCAAGCCGATGACTGTCGCCCATAACTGCGCCATCATTAGCGGAAAGACGCAACGCCCCACCCGTGTTAGCGCTGCTCGTCGTTGTATCGTGAATCTCAAGCTGGACCTGCGGGGAATCAGTACCGATACCAACCCGGTCATTGGTTTCATCGACGACAACTGTGGTGCCATCTACCTGAAGGTCTGTGAGGACGAGGGACCCACCCCCACGGTTGTAAAAGTCGGCCATGATACCTCCTGAAGTGGTTTAGACGGTCTCGCGTGTCGCCCAGTGAAGACGGGCTTTCGCTACTGTATATCTGCCAGCCGCCTTGTCGCCTCTAACGTGGAGGTAGACTTTGCCAGCAGTTGTTTGACCCTCTGGCCTGGTTATCCATACATCCAGAGCAATTGCTGCAAGGGCAAATGTAGACGTAGAAGTCGTCAAGCCAGTCACCACAGGGTTTCCTACAGACTCAGATGTTATTGGATCATTACCATCTTCATCCCATGTTAGAAAACAAGAAACGTGCTCGTGCAATGTTCCGGCTGTTTGAATAAGCTGTAGATCCAGGTGCGACAGGTAGCATGAGTTGGGCAAAGCCCTGGAATAGACATCCTGGGCAGAGTCTTCGTGAAGAAGAACCTTCTTGGCCAAGTCATAGCCGACGATGTTTGTCGGGCTGTTGTCGTTGACGATAAACCCCTGCATGGGAGCCTCCAGAGAGAAGTGATCCGGGGGACGGTAGCCCCCCGAGTCAGGGGTTCAGGATTATGAGCGCTGGATCGTAAGGATACCAACATGAATCCATGTTGTGCCGTTGCACACAACGATTGCGGCCTCATCTCGTGGAATCGTTACAATTGTGCCAGCAGCATCATTCAGCACAGTGATAGCTTCTGCTGCGTCTGCATCGTTCATAATGTAGAACTCAAGGCCCTTGCTGTCTGCTTCAGCAGGAAGGGTGATATTCCGAGCACCAGCAGGGTCGATCTTCTGATACTTGGCATCAGAGGTTGTAAGTGTCTTGTTTGCCGCAAGAGTTTCGACGTTGTACCCGGTGCTTGTGGCATCACGGATACGGCCTTCGGTGACCATTCCATGCTCGAGGCGGCGACCGCCCATAAGTTCGACGATTTGGGACATTATTTACTCCAATAAGGGGAAGGGGGATGGTTGCTGCTAAAGGATAGCACGTTTGGGAGAAAGGTTTTGATAGTGTATATCATTTTAACTTCTATTTGCGGGGAGTTATTCGGCGTTTAATGACTCGTTCCTCAGATGTACGCTCGGCATCGGCGCGCTCACGGCCAATCTTTTCGACGACTTCGTCAAGAATTCTCTGATGAGCAGCCTCTGATGTGGGTACAGGGAATGCTTTAATCCCCAAAAGCCCAAGGAACTCGTCAAGCTCAGTCAGGCCAGAGCGTGGGCCAAGGGTGTCCTTCTCGACCCTTGATAGTTTCGTGCTGTACGACCACGCGCCACCTTCCGCGCCCTCTTCATGCATCATTCGAGCAATCTTCGCAAGAAGCTCCATTGGGCCAAGGTTCGCCCTATCAAGATACGACAAGG
>Ga0209349_1000230_pt1 | contig 31047 bp, 47 predicted proteins | sample ETNvirnome_2_130_FD_184067 | JGI IMG/M metagenome (GOLD analysis project Ga0209349, IMG submission 184067) | Marine viral communities from the Pacific Ocean - ETNP_2_130 (SPAdes) (version 2) | ecosystem: Environmental > Aquatic > Marine > Oceanic | place: Pacific Ocean | collected 2013-06-22
CCCCTGCCAATAGAGGTGGCGGGCGGCCATGCGTGGGGATTCTGTGAGTTCTAAGGCTGTCGTCGTCATGCCGCCAGCGTACCCGCCGCGCGCGAAGCCCACGCCTGCCGTGGCTTGTCTTACCAATCCCGCACAACGCCAAAGCGTTGAGCCAAACGCGCTACACGCGGAACCTGAGCCCACACGAACAGCCACCCGCTCAGGAAGCCCAACATGCCCAAGTCATTCCGCGTCGCCACCGAAGGCGCAACCACCGACGGCCGCGAGATCCAACGTGAATGGATCGAACAAATGGCCGCCAACTACGACCCCAAAAAGTACGGTGCCCGCGTCTGGATGGAACATATTCGCGGCCTGACCGCCGATAGCATGTTCAACGCCCTGGGTGACGTGATCTCAGTAGAAGCCCGCGAAGTGGAAGACGGCAAGCTCGCCCTGTTCGCAGAGATTGACCCCACCGACGAACTCAAGGCGATGAACAAAAAGCGCCAAAAGGTCTACAGCTCCATCGAGGTCAACCCCAAGTTTGGCGACACCGGCGAAGCGTACCTGGAAGGCCTGGCCGTCACTGATTCCCCAGCATCGCTCGGCACCGAGATGATCAAGTTCAGCCGCGAAGCGGGCAAAAGCTCACCGCTGGCAAGCCGCAAACAGCACGAAGGGAACCTGTTCAGCGAAGCGGTCGAGGTCGAGCTGGATTTCAGCGAAGAGAAACCACCGGCCGCCGAGGGCCTGAAGTCCAAGATCGCCAGCCTGTTCAAACGCCACGACACCAAAACCACCCAAGGCTTTGAGGCATTCCGTGCCGAGCTGGAAGGCACGCTGGAAGTGGTCGCAGAACACTACAACGCCCTGGCCGATGAGCTGGAAAGCCGCCCCACCGCCGAGCAGTTCGGCCAGTTGCAGTCAGCCCACGACGATCTGAACAAGCGCTTCGAAGAGCTATACGCCCAGATCGACAGCACCCCGGACACCCCGCCGCGCACCCCAGCCACAGGTGGTGGCCAACAACTCACCGACTGCTAAGCCCCGCTAGCTGCCGCCAACACATTCATTCAAGGGAAACACCATGCGCACCGATACACGTAAAGCCTTTAACGCCTTCAAAAATCAGCTAGCAAAGCTGAACGGCGTCGAGAGCGCGGGCGAGCAGTTCAACGTCACGCCCAGCGTTCAGCAAACGCTAGAAACCCGCATGCAAGACAGCAGCGAGTTCCTATCACAAATCAACATGGTCGGCGTCGATGAGATCAAAGGGCAGAAAGTGGGCCTCGGCGTCACCGGCCCCATCGCCGGTCGCACGAACACCGAAGAGAAAGACCGCGCCACCCGCGACGTCACCGAACTGACCGACAGCAGCTACGAAGCGGTCAGCACCGAGTTTGATACCCACATTCGCTGGGCGCAGCTAGATGCCTGGTCACGCTTCCCGGATTTTCAGGCGCGTATTCGTAACGCCATCCTGCAGCGGCAAGCGCTCGACCGCATCATGATCGGCTTCAACGGCACCGCGGCCGCCACGGAAACCGACCGCACCACAAACCCAATGCTGGAAGATGTGAACATCGGCTGGCTGCAGAAATACCGCACTCACGCGCCCGCCCGCGTGCTAACCGGCGGCGCGGCGGCAGGAAGTGTCACGGTGGGCGCTGGCGGTGATTATGAAAACCTCGATGCCCTGGTATTCGATGCCGTCAACGAAATGATCGACCCCTGGTACCGCGAGGACACTGCGCTGGTCGCCATCATGGGCCGCAAGATGCTAGCGGATAAGTATTTCCCGCTGATTCAACAGCACGCTGAAACACCAACCGAAAACCGCGCGCTAGATCTCATGATCAGCCAAAAGCGCGTGGGCGGCCTGCAGGCAGTGCGTGCACCGTTCGTGCCAGACGGCTCGATCCTCATCACCTCGCTAGCCAACCTGTCGCTGTATTGGCAGCTCGGCAGCCGCCGCCGTTATGTCATAGACAACCCCAAGCGCAACCGCATCGAAAACTACGAAAGCTCCAACGATGCCTACGTGGTGGAGGATTACGGCTTCGGCTGCCTGGTGGAGAACATCACTGAAGTAGCCACCGGGGGTGCGTGATGAAAAGCCCAGCCCGTAAACACTTCGAGCGGGTGTCCGCCGCGAAAGCGGCGGGCACCGCCACCCCAGGCGAGCAGCAACAAGGCGAGCAGTACGAACTTCACGCTCACGCGCTATACGAAGCCCGCCGCACGCTGAAAAAGATCAAGTCGACTCAGGCAAAGATCGAAGAAAAGCGAAAGATGCTGCCTGACTTCATGCCCTACGTGGACGGCGTTCTATCAGAAGGCAAAGGCGCAAAAGACGACGTGCTAATGACGCTAATGATCTGGTGCATCGACGTGGGCGATTATGAAAAAGCGCTAGAAATTGGAGCCTACGCAATGAAGCACGGTATTGATACGCCCGACCAGTTCGACCGCGACACCGTCAGCATCCTGGCCGAAGAGATCGCCGAAGGCGTCCGCGCATCGCTTGAAAAAGAAGGTGCCGATGCCGACGCGCTCGCTAACGTGATGGCGCGCACCGTAGCGGTCGTTGGCGACCACGACATGCACGACCAGATCAAGGCCAAGCTCCACAAGAGCTACGGCTACGCCCTGCGTGCCGCAGAAGACCCAGAAGGCGCGCTCGAGCAGCTCAAGCAAGCGCTGTCGCTCAACGAGCGAATCGGCGTCAAGCAGGATATCCAGCAGCTTGAACGCCAAATCAAGAACGCCGGTGGCAAGGCAGGCGCCTAGCTACCCAACCGAGTCGCACCCCGACGGCAAGGGGGCACCGCCAAGCAAGGGCTCCAAGCCTCGCGCGAAGCGGTCCACCCCCTTCTTTCTTAACAGGTGGTCAGCATGATTGCCCACGGCAGCAACCCAGCAAGCCCGCCGCTAGAAACGATAGGCAACAACGGCTTTTGGCCCGATATAGACCCCAACGAATTCAAAGACAAAGAGCGCGTGCATAACGTCACGCCGCCGCGCCTGCGGCAATCGCTGCGAGCCGCCATGGCCGATGTGAACCGCCAGTTGGCCGACTACCAGCACGCACAGCAGCAAGCCGGGCGCATGGCCTGCGATGCCATCCCGCCTGAGATCTGGCAAACGCCAGGCGATATTCAACTGCTGTATACCCGCGCCGTTTACGCCCAAGCCCAAGCGGATCTGTTGGAGCGCTACCGCGATGCCTCCGCTACTGGCAAAGGCGACGAACGCGGCGAAGCCAAAGACCTGGCCGCCGACGACTACCGCGCCGATGCCCGTTGGGCCATCGCAGAGCTGACCGGCATCAATCACACCACGGTCGAGCTGATATGAACCGCGTCGTGCGCGCTCACCAGGGCGAAACGTTAGACGCTCTGCTCTACCGCGTGTACGGCAGAACCGCCGCCATCACCGAGCAAACGCTCACGCTCAACCCGCACCTGGCAGAACAAGGCCCGGTGCTCAAAGAGGGAACGCCGGTCACGCTGCCGCCACCACCGGACACCCGCGAAACCAAACAGCCACGCATCCAGCTTTGGAACTGAGGGAGCCCATGAGCCACCCGTATGAAATCACCACCGAAAGCGTCAAAGCCGCGCCCCCGGCCATCGTCTCGCTGCTGCACGTCGGCGGCATGACGCCCGCCGATTGGGTCACGGTGCTCACGCTGCTCTATCTCGCGCTACAAATCGGGCTGCTGGTACCGCGCTACCTCACCCGCCTGCGAAACTACTGGGAGAACCGCCGTGGGTCTTAAAACCAAACTCGGCGTTAGCCTCGCCGCCGGTGCCATCAGTATCGCCACCGCCGTGGTGTCGTTTTATGAAGGGTACGAGCCCACCGCCTACCGCGACCCCGTGGGCATCCCCACCATTTGCTATGGCCACACCGCCACGGTGCGCATTGGGCAAACGCTCAGCCCAACCGAATGCACCGCCCTGCTGCAGCAAGATCTCGACCACGCCTTCGCGGTGGTGGATCGCCGCGCACAGGTCGAGCTTCCAGAGCCCACCCGCGCCGCGCTCGCCTCGTTCGTTTACAACGTGGGGGAAGGCAACTTCGCCCGCTCCACCCTGCTGCGCAAGCTCAACCGGGGCGATGTTCGCGGTGCCTGCCACGAGCTTAGCCGCTGGGTCTACGCCGGTGGCCGCAAGCTCAACGGCCTGGTGAACCGCCGCACCACTGAAAAAGAGATCTGCCTGGCAGGGTTAGAACAGGAGGCCACCCCATGACCCGCCTACTCGCCGCCCTCGCCATCCTCGCCCTGGTGCTGCTGGTCACCTGGGCGCTGTGGCAGCGCACCTACGCCGCCGAAGCCCGCGCGGATCTCGCCGAACAGCAGCTCGCCCAATCACAGCAGCGGGAAGCAGAAAGCAAGGTGGTGATCGATGCGCTCTGGGAAAACGCCATGCGCCTAGAAAGCCAGCGCCGCGCCCTGGCGGATCAGCAAGCCGCCCTCACCCGCACTGCCTCACACCGCCTGGCCACCATCGAGGAACTCCAATATGAAAACGCCACGCTACGCGCTTGGGCTAGCACCTCTTTGCCTAGTGATGTTATCCGGTTGCGCCGCCGCCCCGCCGTCACCGGCGCCGCTGCTTACCATCAATCAGTGCGCGACCCCGAGCCCTTGCACCCTGCCAGCGAGCCACCCGCGCAATAACGGCGAACTGCACCTGCAGCTAGAACGCACCGAAGCCGCCTGGGCACAGTGCGCCGCCGAAGTAGACGCCATCATTCTTTGCCACCAGGAAGGCACCCAATGATCAAGCTCCAATCCCTACGCCAACACCTGCTCGCATCGGTCGAAGAGCTGCGCCTCAATCCCGAGCAGCTCCACACCTTCGTGAACGATGGGAAAGTGAAGTTCGCGCGCGGCACCAACCTGAGCCACCAGTACGCCGTCGATGCCCAAATCATCATCACCGACTACAGCGGCAGCCTCGATACCGTCATGATCCCGCTACTGCAGTGGCTCAACACCTACCAGCCGGATCTCATCGAAGATGAGGCGGTGCAAATCGAGGCCGAGATTCTCAGCAACACCCATTGGGATCTTGCTCTTACCGTCCGCCTCACCGAACGCGTCGTCGCAAACGTGGATTGCAGCACAGGCAGCATCAACGCAGAGCACCGGATGCCAGCATTCCCCGCCGATGCCTGCGCCGCCAAACACTGGCAGCTCTACATCAAGCACCCCGAAAATGCAGAGCATGACCTTGTAGCGGAATGGGATAGCCCCGAATGAGCGCAGATCTCGAACAAGAGCTAAAGCAGCTGGATAACTGGCTAACGCCGCTAATCGAAAAGCTCACGCCAAAAGAGCGCCGCGTATTAGCCCGCGAAGTGGCGCGGGATCTGCGTATTGCCAACCGCGAACGTATCAAAGCCCAAACCAATCCCGACGGCACACCGTTTGAGCCACGCAAACAGCTACGCGGCCGAAGCGGAGCCATCCGCCGCAAAGCGATGTTCACGGGACTGCGCACGGCCAAATACCTCAAGATCAAAACCACCGCCGACGAAGCCGCAGTGGGCTTTTTGGGTCGCGTCGCCCGCATCGCCCGCGTGCATCACTACGGGCTGCGCGACCGCGTAGAAAAAGGCGGGCCACAGCACCAATACGCCCGCCGCGAACTCATCGGCATCACCGCCAAAGACGCCGACCGCATCGCGGAAAGCGTCCTGAACCACCTCTCGCCACCCAGCTAATACACCGCCGCTTGTCCTGCCGGGCTGGCACAACGCCCACCGCTACCCATTCGCGCGTAGCCATCGCAGCATGGCGGCATGAACAACGTCGCCGAACTACTCCGCCTCATTCAAAACCTGATCCGCTTCGGTGCCATCGCCGAGGTGGACCACGGCGCGGCGGGTGAACGCCTGCCCACCGTGCGCGTGCGCTCGGGGGATCTGCTCACCGGCTGGCTGCCGTGGGCCGGTGGCCGCGCGGGCACTACCCGCGATTGGAACCCGCCCACCGTTGGCGAGCAGGTAATGATCCTCTCCCCCGGTGGGGATCTCGCCAACGGCGTGGCCATGCCCAGCCTATTCCAATTCAGCGCCCAGCCACCGACCAACGACCCCGGCAAAATCAGCCGCGAGTTTCCCGATGGCGGGCTAATTGAGTACGACCACGAACGCCAAGTGGTGCGTATCAACCTACCCGGCCGCTTAGAGATCACCGCCCCCAGGGGCACGCAGTGGGTAGGCGGCATCCAGCACCAAGGCGATATGCAACGCGAGGGCAGCTATCAGCAAAACGGCGGCACCCATACACATAACGGCAAAAACACCGGTAGCGACCACAAGCACAGCGGCATTCAGCCCGGCCCCGCAAATACAGGAGCGCCCATCTAATGCCCGGCATGAACGTCCAAACAGGCAAGCGGCTAGATGGCATCGACCACATCCGCCAAAGCGTGGCCGACATCATCACCACGCCCATCGGCTCCCGCGTCATGCGCCGCGACTACGGCAGCCTAGTGCCCGAGCTGCTCGATATGCCCATGAATGACGCCCTACTCATGCAGGTCTACGCCGCCACCATCATCGCCGTCACCCGCTGGGAACCGCGTATCCAGATCACCGGCGCGCGCCGCACCGTCAACACCCAGCAGCACGGTGCCGTGGTGATCGAGCTGCAGGGCAAAACCATTAACGGCCAGCCGTTGAGCGTAGGAGTACCCATTGCATGAACAACGCCATCGACCTCTCCCAACTCCCCGCGCCCAACGTCATCGAGCCGCTGGACTATGAAACCCTGCTGGCCGAGCGCAAAGCGCGGCTGATCGCGCTGCACCCCGAAGAGGAGCGGGAAGCCGTGACCGAGCTGCTCGCGCTGGAATCCGAACCCACGGTGAAGCTGCTGCAGGAGAACGCCTACCGCGAGCTACTACTACGCCAGCGCATCAATGAAGCCGCCCGCGCCGTGATGATCGCCTTTGCCAACGATGAGGATCTCGACCAGCTTGGGGCCAACCTCAACGTGAAACGCCTGGTGCTGGACGCAGGCGACCCCACCGCCATTCCGCCGGTACCGCCCACTCTGGAAAGTAACCGCGACTACCGCGCCCGTATTCAGCTCGCCTTTGAAGGGTTATCGGTGGCAGGGCCAAGCGGGGCGTATGAGTATCAAGCCATCAGCGCCCACCCCAGCGTGCTGGATGTCTCGGTAGCCAGCCCGGAACCCGTGGAAGTCGTGCTCACCATTCTCTCCCGCGAAGCCGGTGGCCAGCCCAGCCAAGCGGTGCTGGAAGCCGTGCGCAAGCGCGTGGATGAACGCCGCCCGCTGACGGATCGCGTCACCGTGCAGGCCGCCACACTGCTGCCGTTCAGCATCACGGCGGTGCTGGCCTTACGCACCGGCCCCGACCCCGCCGTGATTCGTGAGCAGGCCCGGCAACAGCTAGCAGCGTATGTGGAAGCCCGCCATCGGCTAGGGGCGTGGATCACCCGTTCAGGCGTTCACGCCGCCCTCACCGTGGAAGGCGTCGAGCGCATTACGTTGGAAGGCTTTAGCGAAATCCTCGCCGCTCAGCACCAGGCACCGCACTGCACCGGCATCACCCTACAAACGGAGGGCGTATGACCGACCTACTGCCCCCCAACCGCACGGCGCTGGAATCGCGCCTGGCCGCTTCGCACCCGCTCGCGCTGCCGGTACCGCTGCGCACGCTCTGGAACCCGGCCACCTGCCCGGCGCACTGCCTGCCATTTTTGGCCTGGGCGTTCTCGGTCGACCAGTGGCACGAGTCCTGGCCGGAGAGCGTCAAGCGTCGCGTGATCGCCAACAGCGCCGAGCTTCACCGCATCAAAGGCACCCGCCCAGCGGTCGAGCTCGCCATGGCATCCCTTGGGGTAGAAGTCGAGCTCACCGAGTGGTTCGAGGCCACGCCCCACCTGCCACGGGGCACCTTCCGCGCCGTGCTCTACGTGAACGAAAACCTCACGCCCGAGGCCCCGGCGCTGCTCAGCGACACGCTCTACACCCAGCTACGCCAGGCCATCGACAATGCTAAGAACCAGCGCAGCCACTACACCTTCCAGGTGGGTGCCCGCTACGCGGCGGGCATGGGGGCCGCCAGTGCCATGAAAAGCGCCGCCGTTCGACGCGACACCGCCAACGCCATCACACCCCCGCTGAATGCCCAAAGCTCCCTCGGCGCGGCGGCCATGCAGCGTACGGCAGCGGTCTCCCGCTGGGCGGCCACTGCCACCCAATCCCCCACGTTATCCACCCCGCTTGCCGTGGCCTGCACCTTCCGCGCTACGGCGGTGGCCCGTTACCCCATGGAGGCCCCCGCATGACGGCCCTTGTTCCCACGCTCACCCTCGCCGGGCTAAACGCCGTGTTCAATGCCCAAGGCGATGGCCTGCAAGCCCGCATCACCCATATTGTGCTGGGCGACCAAGGCCGCACGCCCAGCCCTTCGCACACCTCACTCGGCAACCAGCGCCGCCGTATTCCCATTGCCGATGGCGAGAAAACCGGCGAGCGACAGCTCCACGTCACCGGCGTGGTGGATGGTGATGGCCCGGAGTTCTGGGTGCGGGAAGTGGGTTTTGAACTGGAAGACGGCACGCTGCTGGCCATCTGGTCCAGCACGCAGCCGCTGGCGTACGTCTCCAATAACGTGCCGTTGCTGCTGGCGTTCGATTTACGCCTGGAGGCGCTACCGGCCAATGCCGTCACGGTCGTCACCACCGGGGCCAACCTATCGCTGGCCGCCTGGGGCGAGCAGTACCTCGCCAACGCAGCGGCCATCGTCGACAACATGGCTCGCCAGGTGGATCTCCTCTACCGCGTTCAAGCCCTAGAGAAACGCCCATGAGCAGCCAAGCCCCCACGATCAGCCTGGTGGCCGGAACCACGTATCGCTTTAGCGCGACGTGGGCCAGCGACGACGCCCACGCCACGCCGATCGACCTAACCGGCTGCGAGGCGATGTTCGCGGTGGTCAGTTACCAGGGTGAGACGCTGCTCACCTGCGAGACGGGTAACGGCATCGATCTGGTGCCCGAAGACGGCGGCATCCACCTGCATATTCGCCCCGAGCAAACCGCTGGCCCCGTAGCCCAGCACTGGGCAGGTGCCCGCTATGAGCTGCGCATCACCTTCCCCAACGGCGATGTGTTCAGCCTGCTGCAAGGGCGCTTTCAGCTACAGCCGGGGGTGATCCATGGCTAACGCCACGCGCCTCACCGTCACCATGCCCGCCCGCAGCGTCACCGTGCGCTTGCCCGCATCGCCACGCTTTCAGGTAATTAGCCACGGCCTGCAGGGGCCGCCCGGCACGCTCTCGGCAGAGATCCTGCAGCAGGTCAGCGAGGCCCGCCACGCCACCCAACAGCTCGGCAGCCTGATGGCCGCGCTCACCCAAGAATTCACCTACTACGGCGGCAGCATCACCGCCCAGGAAGAGGCCAAACAATGAGCTTTGATGAGAATTTAACCGCACTACGCCAGGCCGTCACTCACACCCTTGGGGTGATCGACGGCAAGCTGCGCAATAAAGCCAATAAAGCCGACGTGATGACGCCGGAACAGGTCGAGCAGCGCATTCAAACGCTGATCGGGGCCGCGCCCGCAACCCTCGACACCCTGGCCGAAATCGCCGAGGCGCTGGGCAACAACCCCAACTTCGCCGCCACCATCACCGAGCAGCTCGGCACCAAGGCCACCAAAACCCAACACACCGCGCTGGAAGCCGACCTCAGCGAGGCCCTCACCGCGCTCACCGACGCCTTCACCCAAGGCGCGGCCAACATCCAAAACGCCACCCAGGAGACACCATGAGCTTAGAAAACCAAGTCGCCGCGCTCGTCAGTGCCGCTAGCAACCTCACCAGCCAGGTGGCTGGGAAGATGGCTCAAATTGACCAGAAAGTGAATCAGGCAACCGCCAGCGTACCAGGCACGATTCGCGACTTATCCGGTAAGCGTTATCACATCGACAATGAAGTGGGTGACGATAGCAACGACGGCTCAGCAGGTAGCCCATTACGCTCAGCCGAAGAGGCGGCAAAGCGCGCCATACCAGGCGCTTATGTCGAGCTCTATTTCAAAGGTGGTCAGGACCATATTGTCCGATTCAGACAGCGGTGCGGAGTAAGAGTCGCCGGGTGGGATATCGACACCAAAGGAAAGCCACGCCTCCACCCGGATGGGTCCGATTTCAACAACGACACGACCCAAAAAATTCTGCAGGGCTTTGTCGATGTCGGCCCCTATATCACGTTTGGTGGGGTCGAGTTGCATTGTGATGATGCCGGTTATAACCCCAATGGCTCTCAATCGGTCAACACGTTCTACTCCGCCATGGTGTTTGGTGACGTCGCCATCAAAATCTTCATGAATAACGTAGACATTCGGCTGGATCACGTATCACTGACCTCCAACTGGGCAGGATACAGCCAGCGAGACTTGAGCATGAACAACACCAGCATCCAGCGTGCAGGAGCCTCCGGTGCACGACTGCTGCGTGATCGAAGCGGCTCTACCTCGACACTCCGGCTGGCCTGTAACTCGGTCACGTTGCTGAATGGGATCACATGGCCTGACCTTATCCCTATCTATAACAACGGTTCCAACGTCTTATCCAACATTGCTATCCAATAAGGAGTACCCATGCTCATTGATAAAGTCGTTCTGGAAAACGAGACGATTTATGGCGTGGATACCGACGCCACATCGATTCCAATGAATCGTCTGATCTCCGCTGCGCAATTGCAGCTTTATAACCTGATCGACACCGCCGCCGGTAACGCCCGCGCCGCGTTCGTCAGCCCGGGCAGCTATATCGATCAGGAGTACCTGCTCGCTAAACAGGAGGCGCAGGCCTGGCTAGACAACGGCAAAGACGCCAACGCCATCCCCTCCAGCGTCAGCGACCACATGGCCATGTTTGAGGTAGGCGCCGAAGCCGCCGCCACCGAGATCGTCGCCACCGCCGAGGCGTGGGAAACCGCATTGCGCGAAATTCGACAGCTACGGCTCGGCGGCAAAGCGGCGGTGCGTAAGGCGGAAACGATTGAAGCGGCAGAGGCAGCTGCTGAGGAAGCGATTGAGCAGTTGAATCGGTATCGGCCGCCGGAGGGCTAAATAATCACGCTGACTGAAAGAGTAAGCCCGCCAATTGGCGGGCTTTTAGGTATTAGGTAGAAGCACAAAGTAAAGTTATCCACAGGCGTAAAAGACACGCGGTGTTACATTGCAAATAAAATTAATAGGACATAACATTTGTCTTGGCTAAAGAGATGTAAGCCAAAAAAAAGAGAAGCCCCATGTCCTGGCAGACTAAGGCTTCTCATTCATGGACCCGGGGCTAGGCTCGGGCACATTCGACAGGTTCAAAATATATCAAAATTGATGCCTTCTTCAACTGTCAGTTGAAGATTATGCCTAGCCTCATTACCTTCGCTAACGCGAAAGGAGAATGAAATGAGGTATTTAGATGCTAGTTTGGTGTTTTTGGAAGTGTTCACGAAAGCCATAGAATTAGCACTTTTACTCTGGCCATTTTGGTCGCCATTCGGATAACCGAATCCAAGCCCGCCACCCGGCGGGCTTTTTCTTGCCCAGCCTCTACGAGAATCTGTCCCCCACTCCCCGCACAACGCCCGCCGCTACCCTCCCACGCGCAAGCACCACACCATGGGCTTCACTCAGCCAGTACCCCATGACCCCGCTTGAACCTGCGCAGGAGACAAGCTCATGACCGACCGTTTTCACGGCGTCCGCGTGACCGAGATCAACGAAGGCACGCGCCCTATCAAAACCGTATCCACCGCCGTCATCGGGCTGGTGGCCACCGCGCCCAACGCCAGCCCCGGCGTGGCCGCCAGTGTCGTGATCAATGGCCTTGCGGCTAACGGCAACCTCACCTACACCGCCGCCAATGTCGGCGTGAATGGCGATACCATCCGCATCACCCACCTGCACCCCGGCGAGCCCTCCACCGCCATCAACGTCGCCGTGGCAGATAAACACGTCACGATCACGCTCGCCACCGATGCCGAAGGGGAGATCCTCAGCACCGCCGACGAGGTGGCCACCGCCATTTCAGCGGATAGCGCCGCCTCGGCCCTGGTCAGCGTAGCCATCAACGGCGATGGGCTGGGCATCCCGGCCACCGCCCAAGCAGTCCGCCTAACCGGCGGCGTGAATGAGCCGTTCCCACTGAACGAACCGGTGCTGCTGAACAACCTGTACACCGCCATCGCCAACGCCGGTAAAGGCGGCACGCTGCGCCGCGCGCTGACGGCCATCGTGGAAGAAACAAAAGCCGTGGTGGTCGTGGTGCGCGTCGAAAAAGGTGACACCGAACAAGCCACCGCCGCCAACGTGATCGGCGGGGTCGATCAAGCCACTGGCAAGAAAACCGGCATTCAAGCCTTCACCGCCGCCGAGACCAAATTCGGCGTAAAACCGCGCATTTTCGGCGCGCCGGATCTCGATACCCAAGCCGTGACCGCCGCCCTCGCAGGCATCGCCCAGCAGCTACGCGGCTTTGTGTACGCCTACGCCCACGGCTGCCAAACCAAAGAAGAAGCGCGCATGTACCGCGAGAACTTTGGCCAGCGCGAAGTGATGATCATCTGGCCCAACTGGCAAGCGTTCGATGTCGACGCAGAAGAAACCCTGCCCTTGCCTGCCGTCGCCAAGGCACTTGGCCACCGCGCCAAACTGGATAACCAGATCGGCTGGCACAAGACGCTTTCCAACATGCCCGTGAACGGCGTCACTGGCATTAGCAAAGACGTTTCCTGGGATCTGCAAAACCCCGCCACCGATGCGGGCTACCTGAACGACGCCGACGTCACCACGCTGATCCGCAAAGAAGGCTTCCGCTTCTGGGGCTCCCGCACCTGCTCGGCAGATCCCCTCTTTGCGTTCGAGTCCTACACCCGAACCGCGCAAGTGCTCGCCGACACTATCGCCGAAGCCCATTTCTGGGCGGTCGATAAGCCGATGCACCCGAGTTTGGTGCGCGACATCATCGAAGGAGTCAACGCCAAGTTCCGCGAACTCACCCGCAGCGGCTACATCCTCGGCGGCTCCGCCTGGTTCGATGAAGAGCTGAACAGCCCCGAGGTGTTGAAGTCCGGCAAGCTCTACATCGACTACGACTACACCCCGGTACCTCCCCTGGAAGACCTCACCTTCCAGCAGCGCATCACCGACCGTTACCTGGTCGACTTCGCCGCCCGCATCAGCGAATAAACCGCCGCCCGCGATAGGCCATAACAGGAGCCATCAGCATGCTTCCCAATATCCTCAAAGACTTTAACTTGTTCGGCGACGGCAACAACTGGCAGGGCATGGTACCCGAGCTAACGCTGCCCGAACTCGCCCGCCGCATGGTCGAGTACGAAGGCGGCGGCATGGACGGCCCCATCGAAGTCGACCACGGCAATGAGCTGCAAATCTTCGAATGGACCCTCGGCGGCATGACCGTCAACGGCCTGTTCGATACCTACGGCAGCCCAGTGCACGACGCTGCCCTGCTTCGCATGACCGGCTCTTACGAATCCGACGAAGACGGCAGCATCATCCCCGTCGAGATCGTCATGCGCGGCCGTCACAAAACCATCAACCTCGGCGATGCCAGCAAAGGCGACAACAACCAAATCAGCGTCACCACCACGCTGAGCTACTTCAAGCTCACGGTAGACGGCGAAGACGTGATCGAGCGCGACGTGCCCGGCTACGTGTTCAACGTGCGCGGCGAAGATCGCCTCGCCCAGCGCCGCCGCGCCCTCGGCCTATGACCCAACCCAATCCCAACCACCACGGCCGCCCCGGCGGCCAACCCCAACCCATAGGAACGCACCACCATGACCGACAACACCGAAGCCCAAGCCGTAGAAGCCACCGAAGCTAAGCCCGCCACCGCCCCCGGCGTCCCCACCGAAGTGGTCGAGCTGGAAACCCCGCTGCAGCGTGGCAAAACGCTGGTGAAAGAGATCACCGTGCGCAAGCCCATGAGCGGCGGTATGCGCGGCGTCTCCCTGGTCGACATCATGAACCTGGACGTGGCCGCCCTCACCAAAGTCATGCCCCGCATCACCACGCCCGCACTCACCGAAGCCGAGCTGAAAACCATGGACATCGTCGACCTAGTGCAACTCGGCACGGCGCTGAACGGTTTTTTAACCCCAAAGAAGTTCAAGGACATCGAAGCCTAACGCTGCCCGAATTCGTCGAAGACGCCATGGCGGATCTCGCCATGGTGTTCCACTGGGAACCCAGCGCGATGGACGGCATGGAACTCGACGAACTCATGGAATGGCGCGAACGCGCCCGCAAACGCCACGAAGGCGCCAAGCCCAAAGGTGGCAAGCAAGGCAAAAAGTAAGGCAGCAAATAGGGAAAACCGATGGCACGTAATCTACGACTGCAAGTGATGCTCAACGCCGTGGACCGTGTCACCGGCCCACTCAAACGCATGCGCCAAGGGGCTGGCCAAACCGGCCAAGCCATGCGCGACACCCGCGACCAGCTCAAAGAGCTGCAGCGCACCCAAAGCGACCTCACCAGCTACCGCAAAGCCAACGCCGCCATGCGGCAGAGCACCCGCGCGATGCGCGACGCTCGAGCACGCAACCAGCAATACACCCAAGCACTCGAACAGCAGCGCGAAGCCCACGCCAACGTAAAGTCAGGGCTCACCGTTGCCCGCCGGGAATACGACCGCCTCGCCAAAGAGCTACTACGCACCAAACAACCCAGCGACCAGCTCACCGCCTCATTAGAGCGCGCCCGAGTGCGCCTTCACGGCCAGCAAAGCGAGTTCGATCGCTCCGCCCGCGCCCTACGGGAATACCGCAACCGAACCCGCCACGCAGGCGAAGAAGTCAAACGGCTCACCCAGAACCACGCCACGCAAACCGAGCGCATCCGTGGCCTAAAAACGCGCCTCGATGAGGCAGGCATCAGCACCGACAACCTCGGCCGAAGCGCCCGAGAGCTGCGCACAAACGAGGAACGGCTCAACACCGCCCTGCAGGAACAGAAACGCCACCTCTCCGAAGTCGCCCAGCGTCAGCGCCGGTTAACAGAGGCCCGCGACCGCTACCAAAACGGCATGGCCAACGTCGCCCGCGCCCAAGGGGTGGGCATGGGCATGTTCGGTACCGGCATCGCCCAAGGCTACGCCGCCAGCCGCCTGCTAACACCAGGCGTCGCCTGGGGCGAACAGATGAGCACCCTACAAGCGGTCGGCCGCTTTGGTGCCGACGATGAACGCTACCAGGCGTTACGTGAACAATCCCGCGAGCTAGGCGGCTCCACCGCCTTTAGTGCTACCGAAGTCGGCGGCGGCCAAGAGTTCCTGTTGCGTGCGGGGATGAGTGCAGAAGCCATTCAGGCCTCCATGCGCGACGTGCTCGATCTCGCCCTGGCCAACAACACCGAGCTAGCCCGCGCGGCGGATATCGCCTCCAACATCGCGGGCACCTTCAAGATCGATATGGAAGCCGATGGCGCAATGGCTCGCGTCGCGGATATCCTCTCCGGTACCGCCAGCCGCGCGAACGTCAATCTGGAAATGCTCGGCGAAACCATGAAGTACCTGGGCGGCTCCGAAGATCTCGACCTCACCATGGAACAAGCCGCCGCCATGGCAGGCTTGATGGGTAACATCGGCATTCAAGGCAGCATGGCCGGTACCGCCATGCGTGCCATGGCCAACCGTTTAACCAAGCCCGCAAAGGAAGGTCGCGATGCCATGGAGCAACTGGGCCTAGAAGTCTCAGATGCCAACGGCAATATGCGCGATATGCCCGACATCCTCCGAGACATCAACAACGCCACGCGGGATCTCGGCAACGTCGAACGGCGCGCCCTACTCTCTGCCATCTTTGGTGCCGAAGCCGGTTCTGGCATGACCGAGCTGGTCAATGGGATGACTGACGGTGACTTGGATGCACTAATAAACGCACTACAAACCAACGCCGGTGAAAACGCCGAGATGGCCCGCGTGATGGCCGACAACCTCGGCGGCGACCTCAAGAGCCTGCGCAGTGCATGGGAAGAGGTGGGCATCAGCATCACCGACACCAACGACGGCCCCCTACGCGAACTGGTGCAAAACATCACCACCATCACACGCGGTGTAGGCGAATGGATCAAAGCTAACCCCGAGCTAGCGGGCACCATCGCCAAGGTGGCGGCGGGAATGATCGCACTCGCCACGGTGGGTGGCGCTGTCACCATGACGTTCGCCAGCATCCTCTCCCCGCTGCTGTTCACCCGCTTTGCCATGGCCACGCTGGGCATTCGTGCCGCGTGGCTTACGAAGGGATTTAAGTTGCTGGGCGGCGCGGCCACATGGCTAGCAAGGGCAGGTCTGGCGGTTCTGGCTGGATCACTAAAGATTATTGGGGGCGCACTGCTTGCAACGCTGAAAGCGTCCGGTGCTTTTTTGATGGGCTTGCGCGCCTTGGGCACCATTTTATTGGCGGTGGGAAAAGGGATCATGGTCTCACTGCTCGGCGCGCTCAAAGCCACCGCCATCTTCTTGGCGACCAACCCCATCGGCTGGGGCATTGCCGCCATCGCCGGTGCCGCGTTCCTGATCTACAAATACTGGGAACCCATCAAGGCGTTTTTCGTAGGCCTATGGCAGCAAGTGAAAGCCGCATTCGATGAAGGCGTGGGCGGCGTGGCGCGCCTGCTGCTCAACTGGTCGCCCTATGGCCTGCTGTATAACGCCTTCACCAGCACCATCGAGCGGCTCGGCATCACCATCCCCGACGGCTTCCGCGACTTCGGCAGCATGATCGTGGACGGCATCATCAACGGCATCAGCGCCAAGCTCGGCGAGCTACGCGACTCCATCACGGGCATGGTCAGCAACGCCATGGGCTGGTTCCGCGATTTGCTGGATATCCACTCCCCCAGCCGCGTGTTTACCCAATACGGCGGTTTTATCACCGAAGGCCTGGCCAACGGCATCGAAGACGACGCCGACAGCCCCATCAAGCAAGTGCGCGGCATCGCCAACAACCTTCGCAATGCCGCCGGTGGGTTAATGCTCGGTGCCGGGCTGGCCACCAACGCCAGCGCCGCCAACATCGACACCAGCGCGATACAGATCGACGCCCGCCCACCGCTGCAAAGCCACGCCAGCGCAGCCCCCAGCGCCGGGCTAGTGATTCACGGCGGCATCAACATCGAAGTGCACGCATCCCCCGGCATGGATGAGCAAGCCCTGGCCAGAATGGTGAATGAGCAAGTGCAACGCGCCCTAAAAGACGCCGAGCGCCGCGCCGCCGCTGCCAGCCGCCGCAACTTCTACGATAACGACTGAGGGTGATCTACATGTGCATTATTCAAGTCTTAGGGCGGTTTTTAATAGCTCGTAACAGAAACGAAACCGTCCCATATAAACAGATAAAAAACGATGCACTTAGAGCATTACCAACGCTCTGTACAGCAGGATCATTTAAGTCTTCTAACCCACTCGTCAAGAAGCCTGACACGGCCATAAAAACGGCTGCCACCAGTGCTCCGATAGAGTCACTGTCACTTCTATCCTTGAGGGTAAAACCGATGACCAACCCTAGCAGAACAAAAATGCCTTCATGGCTACCACTTTGGACCGCCCGAATAGGGAAAGCAGGGTCGCCAATTAGCCATGTAATGAAATATCCAATGAGCACTAAAAATGTTCCACCTAGTGCAAATGACACACTTTCCTTCATAGCGGTCCTTATTCAATGATGATGACTTACGGATTATTCGTTTTCGGCCTCAATACAGCAGCTTACCAAGAGCTACAGCGGCAAACCAACTGGCGGCACGCCAGCACCTCACGTATCAACGCCCGCCCGGTGCACCAGTTCCTCGGCCCCGGTGACGACACCATCAACCTCACCGGCACCCTGCTGCCCATGTTTACTGGCGGTCAACAGAATCTCGATATGCTCCGCGCCCTGGCGGATCAGGGGCAAGCGTGGCCGCTGATCGAAGGCACGGGCACTTACTACGGCATGTACACCATCGAAAGCCTGCAAGAGCGCAAAAGCGAGTTCTTCCGCGATGGTGCCGCCAAGCAAATCGAGTTCGACCTGCAACTGACTCGCATTGATGAAGGCCGAACCGAGCTGCTCGGCATCCTGGAAAGCAGCGCCCTACGCGCCATTACCGGGGCACTGGCATGAGCATGCAACCCGACTACCGCATCAGCCTACAGGGCCAAATCATCAGCCCTGAGTTTCGCGCGCGCCTGGCATCGCTCACCCTGCACGATCGGCGCGGCATGCAAGCCGACCAGCTCGATATCACACTGACAGACGACGACGGAATGCTGGATATACCGCCCACCGGTGCAGAGCTAACCCTGGCCATCGGCTGGAAAGGGCAAGCGCTCACCGAGCGCGGCACGTTCATCGTTGATGAGGTGGAGCACACCGGCGCGCCGGATACGCTCAACATCCGCGCATCCAGTGCCAACATGCGCCAAGGGCTACCGGGGAAACGGACACAGAGCTGGGATAGCGTGACCGTGCGGGACATCATCGAAACAATCGCCGCCCGCCATGAGCTAACGCCCAGCGTGGGGGCAACGCTAGCAGGCGTGCGCATCACCCACATCGACCAAACCGACGAAAGCGACCTACATTTTTTAACGCGCCTAGCAGAACGCTTCGACGCGGTGGCCACCGTCAAAACCGGCCACCTGATTTTTGTACCCGCTGGCCAAGCTACAACAGCGACCGGGCTAGAGATCCCGCCCATTCAGCTACGCCGCCAAAGCGGCGACCAGCACCGCTACCTCAAGGCAGAGCGCGACGCTTACACCGGCGTCACAGCGCTATGGAATAACACCGCCCACGCCACCCGCGAAGCCGTCACCGTCGGCGACCCACAAAACGCACAGCAGCTACGCCACACCTACGCCAGCGAGGAAGAAGCGTTAGAGGCCGCCCAAGCCGAATGGCAGCGCATCCAACGCGGCACCGCCTACTTTTCAATCACCCAAGCCATCGGCGACCCTGAGATATTCCCCGAAACGCCCGTGTGGTGCATAGGCTGGAAACCCCAAATCGACGCCACGCCCTGGATCATCACCGAAGTGACCCACAGCCTCACGGAAAGCAGCTACACGATAGCGCTGCAGCTGAAAAGAAGAAGCTAATTACTAGAAAAATTAAAAAGTTACGCTACGGTATACACTGAAGGATGAGTAGCTAACACGTCCGCCTAAGCTACGCACATCGGGAACTAAACGATGAAATGGTGGTACAATGTATAGCTTATCTACGTTTTGAGCAGCTAACCAAGCGATAATGTACGCAAAACACTAAGTTACGCAGTGAAGCTAGTAACAGCTCGGTACGTTTACGACTAAACGACCTTGTCTATACAGCCGTACACTGCAATGATGTAAGTACCAAAGGAAAACACCTAGCGTCAGACGCCAGGTACATGACCGCCAAGCTGACGCTGTGGCGGTTTTTGTTCGCTACCAAGCGAGCAACTGCTAGGAGAGTCATCATGGCAAGCGCAAATGTAACCAAGAAAGTACGTCAAGTACTGGACCTCACCTGGGACGACGAACTCCCAGTGGAGCCGGTTGCCATCGCTCGCTACCTGCTGATCACGAAGGGTGATGAGAAGCGCAACATCTCCATGGTTGGGCGCGACGACATCACTTTCAGTGGTCAGGCGCGGTACGACCAAGAGAAAAAACGGTATTACTGCGAATACAACGTCAATGAGCCCAGCTATCGCCAGCGCTTTACCCAAGCCCACGAGCTGGGGCATGTTGTGTTGGGTCATGTCCGTAACGGGGTTAGCCCAAAACGCGATACGAGCTTTGCGGTACGCTCGGATGACCAGGATGAAATTGACGCTAACCAGTTTGCGGCGGAGCTTCTGATGCCTGAAGACTACGTGCGCACAGCCGTTAAGCGCGAATTTAACGTCAATAAGCTGGCCAGTCTGTTCGACGTATCTACGGCGGCGATGCACTACAGGCTCAAGAACCTAGGTCTGCTATAAGTTTTCTATGTCTTTCCTTGAACGTTATCATCGATATCTAGGCAAACATACACCTAAAACCAGTGACTCGGATGAAGGAGATACCGAGTCACTAGGCCTAGGTAAACGCTCCAATCCTGATGAACATAACGAAGAAGACTGGACGGGAACGAAATCTCCTGAGCAAACAAAGCAAGACAGCGAGGAGCTTCGGCAGCGACATATCGAAGACTTAGATCGTGATAGGGTTACTCGTCATACGCAAGGTACCCAGCAAGTAGAGCAAATCATCACGCGCACCAAAGCAGCATCTAAGAATTTCCTTAAACTATCCGTTGCTGGGGCTTCCACAATTTTCGTTGTTGGCTTTTTCTCATTGCCACAAACGCGTGAAATATTGAATCTCTGCCCATGGATAGAGTTAGATGCTGATATAGCCACCTCGGGGCATTGGACTATATATCTACTTCTGTTTCTGCCTACTACATTGATGGCCGTCTTAGGCATCACCCTTTGGATCACTGGCCTGAAGTTCTCCTCACAAATTTATGGCGGTATTCAAGGGTCAGAAGAAAAAGGGTCCAACGAAACCTTGTCAGAGTGCCTCAAAACTTGCCAAGAGATATTAAAGCAAAGTAGCGGATCGCCGTGATCTAACCCCCCCGGCCAATGAGCCGAGGGTGGTGGTTTATCACCCTATCAATGACCGCCCTTCACTCTGGCGGCGCCTCAAAAAGCCCCATCACCATCGCCCGCAGCTCCTCCGCTTCCCAAAACCCTGTCAGGATAGAAACGATCAAGGCTGCCGCTGCCAGCCATAGCGCTTTGCGGTTACTCCACTCCTGCTCCGCCTGCGAGCGTTTCCCCTCTTCCACCTGCGCCGTCAGGATGCGTAGCTGCTCATCGCTGTTGTCAGTTTGCTTTCTAAGGCGCTCATCCCGAGCGGCCTGCTCCGCCTTTGCTTTATCCGCTTGCTTGGAAATTATCTCCAGGGCGAAATCTGGGTGGGTGGAAAGGCGACTTTTTACAGGTAGCTCAAGATTTAGAAATTGGGGAGCGAGTGATCCACCTGAGCTTCCTTGAGTATCTGCCACCGCAGGCTTAAGTGGTGCATGGCGCAGTTCATTATCTAGAGGCAAGCCTCGATCCTCAGCCATGAGCATACGCCATTTCCCAGTGGAAGCTAAAAGCCCAGCGTTTGCTGGCCCAAATAATAGCGCCTTTTCATGCTCGATAGCGGCTTCACACAAAATCATATCCAGGTAGTGCAGCTCTTCATAAGCCGGGGTAAACACACCGGCTGGAAAGCCCATGGCCAAGTAGGGACTAGAAACAGGCGTCAGGTGAACGGTCTCGTCAGCGCTCATCAAAAAGGCCACCCGTTCAGCAGGCGGAAACGAAGGTACTCGCTCCAACTTTCCATTTTTTATCACCAGTGGTTTCGACGCCCCCATGCTCCCCCTACCTAAATTGTGATCCCAAACAAAAAGCCCCCAACCAATCCATGGCCGGGGGCGTGGGCGTGGGTGCCGCACTCTTCTGGCGAAGCGGTTTCGCCACGCATGCTTTTAGGCGACACCCTCACTATGACAAATCCGCTTAGGCAATGATATAAGCGATTGACCATAAAACGTGTAAGCCATTTCTTACACCGCCCAACACCGCGCTTGCCTGACCACTACCCCGCGAAACTGTTTAGCCGTGATAAAGCACCCTTCCCCACCCGAGGGTGGCAACAAGCGGCAGCGGCTGCCGACGCGGTGGGTTTTGAATAATCGGAACTCGCCCTCTACCTCCGCCACCACCAGATCGGCGTGGCCATACGAGCGGGCTTCGTCCACCACCAGCACATCGCCCTCCATCCATGGCCCACCTGGGGGCACCTCGTCGCTGATCTCGACCAGAAAACAACTCGGCGGAAACTTCCGCCGATCCATCTCCACTACCGCAGGGTGCTCCACACCCACCACGGCAGGCCCCAAGTAGTTCACTCGCATCCGCGTTCCCCTGTTGGCTCCATCACGAGCGATGCGCTGCACCGCGTCCTAGAACCTTATACTGTAAAAATTACCAGTATTTAACAAGGGTTATGGAATAACGGTTAGCCATAATGAATATACTGATTAAGAAAAGGGGATGAAGGCGATTTTGCTCTTTTTCTAAAGAATCTCTGATAAACGCACAAAATCTTAGCTACCTGTTTCCTCAGTAGGTGCTTTGTCTTTACTGCTTTCTCTTTTTTTGCGCAAAGCGAGTAGCTCTTCAATCGGTCCATGTTTCTCTTTGGCTGCACCATCAATCACAGATTTAGAGTCGCGGCTAATTGAAAGAAGATTTATGCGCATCAATTCCAGCAAATCTTCAGATGCATCATCACCAATTTCACTCAACCTGCTTTTATAGCCTTCATATGATTCGGCAAGGGTCTGCTTCTGAGCATAAAACTCCTCAAGTCGAGTTAAATAAGAAGATTTTTTAGAAGCAAAAATACCAAGCCATAACGGGATTACTAGCAAGGGTAGTCGAGTTGCGAAAAACTGGACATAATCCCAAAAACTATCAAGTTCATTATTTGAGCTAAAAAATATAACAAATGCCACGAATGCCCCTATGCCTAGGGAAATATAAAAGGTATTATCATACTTATCTCTTTGCGTGGCAGCGGCTTCTTTTCTTTCCTTAAATGACTTAGCCAACTGAACAGTAACTGCACTACCTAAAATATCATCAGCTTTAGCCTGTATATTCCTGGCTGATTGAGCCAAGGCTTCAGATTTACCTATAAGATCACCATACTTGTTCTTGAGAGAAACATTCTCCTCATTAATTGCTTCAATTCTTGTTTTAAAACTATTCAAATCCTTCTCGATAAATTTAGCTTCCTTTAAAAGACTTTTTGTCTCAGCCAAACTTTCTGCCAACTCATCACTATGCGCATTATAATTTTCTATATTAACCCGAGCCTCTTCGGTACTCTTTATTAGCTTTTCCAAAGAAAGTTCTTGCTTTTTAAAACCAGCTTCAAATTCGTCTATTTTACTTGCTAGCTCTTTATTTTTCTCAAATAAATTATTTAAAAAACTAAAATCTTGACCAACAAAAAACGCATCCCATATTTTAATATTATATTTTTGACGAATAGATTTATTTGCCCCGTACTCTATCCATACTCCAGACCCGAAAAAAACATCCGAATCAAAAAGATTCAATGGCTCTATTTTAAAACTTATCTCCTTACCACCCTCTATAAAACCACCTTGAATATCGGGTGCACCATCATCCTCATATTCTACCAGCTCTGCATGTCCCTCTTTCATAAGGCCATTTGAATTATAACCTCTTACTTTAAACTTTCTCTCACTTAAAAGCTCAAAGTAATAATTATTAACTAGCTTGAGATCAGCTGGAATATTGCTTGCAGCTGACTGAGGCTTTAATTCACAAAAAAAGCCCTTCTTTTCATTGTTAAGCATTCCACCCCCTTAAATACAACCATTTTTTGGAATCCCACATTCTATCTTTTACTTTTACGCAACACCTTAGAGCCCGGATTCTTTATTTGCTAAAACCTATTCTCCATCACTTATCACCTAAAAAATAATTCCCGATATTTTCGATAAATTGATAAGAGGCATTAGCTTTCGTCACAAATGAAAAATATTTATCGTAAACAGATTTAAAAGATTCGCGAACGCTACCATCATCGTGCTGGGCCATATCTTTTTTATTTAATAGCATTCGACCACTTAAAGACGACATTGTCTCTTCAACACCGTCAGCACCTCTATAAAGATAAAATAGCATTGCTTTTTTCATGTTAATAACATCGGTCATTAACCTAAGACGCAACGGCCTTGGTAAAGAGCTACTCAACAGGCTATTAAAAAAACCCTCAAGGCTGTCTCTAAGCTCTTCAAAACAGTCTCCATCTACTTTACTTTCAATTCTAGAATTAAAATCTCGATAGTAATTTTTACCCACCCCTAGGAGCATAACGACAGAATCATCAATAAGCCGAAGGTCTTTGAAAGGCTTTTGACTCTCAACAAAGAAAGCCACTTTTTTTAGCGAACAAAATGCTCTTTGATATATCTCATTATTATCGAAGTCAGGTATTAACGCCTTAAATGTAGACTCAACAATATCTACCAAGCGCAGATACTCAAAAACATGATCATATAGCTCACTTGAACTTGATCGACTCACTTCAAAACTGTGAGACAAAACAACCTTTACGCTCTGAGCTGGATTTTGCTCTTTTATTTTATTTATGATTATTTCAAGCCGAGAAATAGGCGAAAAATCTTCCATTAACTAACACTCCCTAGCTTCTTTATTCGCGGCCTCAAAACAGCCTTTATGTCTTGATAATTTTACACTCAAACCACCCGCCCAATCCGAATCTCACACCGCCCCAAGATCTCCACATCGTGCATATCCTGCGGCTTGATCATTTCCGGCTGGTAGTGCTCGTTATCGCTAATCAAATACAGCGCCCCGCCCGCCAAGCGCTGCACCCGCTTAATCCGTCGCTCGCCACTCACCAGCAGCAGAAAAACCCCTTCCTGCTTCGGGTCGCGGTTGCTCCGATCCACCAGCACCCAATCCCCGTCGGCCAAGGTGCCGTCCATGGAATCGCCGCGCACTTTGATGCCCACCACATGGGCCGGATCTAGACCGTGCTCGGCCAGCTCGCTGCTTGGAAAGTGCAAGATGCTTTTCACCGGCTCGCCTTCAAAGCTACGCCCTGCCCCGGCGGCCGCTTCGATGTCGTACATCTTTACCGGCGAGAGGTCTGGCCCGGGTTCGGTCATCGGCAAGCCTAAAGGCTGCGACTCTGGTACCGAACGGTTTCCAGTGAGCACGTATTGAACGTCTACTCCCTGCGAAGCAATCGCAGTCAGATAATCCCCTTTCGGGCTGCGCTGATCGCCTTCATAGAGCATTTGAGTCTTTTTAGTCACTTGGGCAAGGTCACCGAACTGGGTTTGAGACATACCCAGCCGCTCCCTTTCCTCGCGTAGCCTTTCACCCAATGAAACCATTTTGTCCTCACAACTCTTGACATGGTAACCGTTCGGTACCATTCTATTTATGTCTTTTACTTCACAATACTTTGCAAGGGAGCCACTGCCATGGCCGCACCTGCCGAAAATTTACCGCTCGTGACGGTGGAAAAACTCGATATCCACCAAACCCACGGCGTTCTTACCCTCGAAAACGCTCAGGAGGGCATTCAACACTTCAACGACGATTGCCCTGGCAAAACCATGCCGCTATCCGAGCTGCTCAACGTTATGTTGGTGGCGCAAGGGTTTGGCGCTACCGATCTTACCGCCGATTTCCAACTCGACCAGCAAGCGCCCAACATCAAGTGGTCACTTACGGCGGTTAGCCACCAGCACGCACCGACTCGCAACGTCGTGTTGTTCCGTGGCGTCGAGGTGGAGCTAGACCGCTGCTCTGAACGCACCCGCCGCCTCATTGAAATGGCTTTGCGCAACGGTACCCACACGCCCAACCCCTTCGCAGATCTCGAAGCCCTGGAAGAAAGCACCACGGCCAAGGCGGTTAGCCAACTCGCTGCCACGATGTTGGCCAGCCATACCCCCGCCGTGGATATCGAAGACGCCCTGGCGGAACTGCGCGCCCACATGGATGAGCACTTCCTGCAGCGCAAGCTCGTGCGTTTGTACGAGCGCTGAGCGGTTAAAAAGCATTGTATTTCACATTTGGAGCCTAACCCATGAATACCGCCAACACCATTCCCCCTAAGCCGATTTATGCCCCGCGAGGCTGCCAGCAGCCCGTGATGACCTACCTCACCGAGAGCGAGTGCGCCGACCTGGAGCGGATTCAGCAGCTCGAAGTGCGCTCCAAATCGGCCACCGCCCGCATGTTGATGCTGCGCGGTATCGCACAGTACGACCAAGACACCCTCTCCGCCGAATAGCGCTGTGTGCCGCTGCAGAAGGAACACCGTCATGCACCAAGATTCTCGCCGTATTCGCCACCGTTACGCGGCCATCAACCTGGATGACTACGAGGCCAAGCTGATCGACGCCTTGGTCGATTACACCGGCCTTTCCAAAGCCACCCTGCTGCGCCAGTTGGTGCTGAAAGAGGCTCTTGAAACGCTCGGCGTCAGCGACATCGTGGAGTCCAGTGTGGGCCAGCGTGCGTCCTAAAACCAGGCACTTAAAAGGGCCAAAAGGAGCACTTGAAATGCCCCAGAACCACCTAACGCTGGATGACGAACTCGAACGCCAGCTAGAGGCGGTGAGGCTGCAACAAGGCTTGGAAACCATCGACCAAGCCGCCGAATGGCTCGCCCGCCGCCGCTTGCGCAAAGGCGTGGGCAACCTCACCGGCCGAGGCCGTGCGCTTTACGAATTAAGGGGGCGCAGTGGCTGAAGACGCTGAAGTCGCCATGCACGAGGTCAGTCGGCTAAGGGTCGACTGCCCTCACTGCGGTAGCCACATGAAGGTGCGAACTTCGAAGACGCATCTACCCGACTACCGCGAACTGTACCTGAACTGCACCAGTGAGTTTGCGTGTGGGTTCCGCTGCAAAGCGAGCCTGGGAATCATCGAAACCATCGTACCCAGCTACCGCCCGAACCCAGACGTGAACATCAAATTTGGTGCGTGGTTGAAACGGCAAATTCGCCTAGAAGCCGAGGGCCAGATGCGTCTGGGTTTTGAATCGCCACCGAAGAAAGGAGCCTCAGCATGAACGTCACTTCGTTACCCGTTCGCCAAACACCCCGCGTTCAGCAAGATCGCGCGGGCTTTGGTGCACTGCGCGCCGAGCTTCACCAGCGCGCCGCCGACCAAGACCTGGTCGCCGTCTGGGCGGATCTCCCCTTTGCCGAACGCCGCCTGGTGCTGAAAAGCGCAGGCGTGGCCGTGGATGCCACCCAAACCATCAGCCAACTCGATAAAGCCGAACGCACCGCCGTGCGCGCCGCCATCCACCGCATGAGCGAGTACGCCAGCGGACTGAAAGATCAGCTACGCAACCGCAAGCACCCCAGCGCGGAATTAGCCAGCCACGCCCGCCAAGCCATCGCGGAAGGCAACACCAAAGCGGCGCTGCACTGGCTCAGCCTGATTGAAAAGGGGGTCGCATGAACCTGGACACCACCATGCACAGCCTCTACCTCGTGAAAGCGCGCTTCGATTACCTCGCCAAGCAGATGGAGCAAGCGGGCCACCGCATGGCTGCCGAGGAACTCAAGCGCGAAGCCCACCACTTCGGCTGCCAGCTCACGCAAATCGAAAGCGTGCTGGATGACTACCGCATCGACATTGCGGCGGTTCAACTTCCCCCTGCTCTGCCGCGATTCATCGGGGTAGACATGGCAGCCGTGGGCAGCGAGCGCACGGTGGTTCAAGAGGTAACAGCGTGAGCGCGTTAGCCCTAGCCTTTCAACACAGCTCTGGCAGCAAAGATTGCTACCTCTTTTTGCAGGCGCACTTCGAGCGCCTGCCGTCGCTGGCTCAGAAGCTGGCCGAAGGGTATGCGCATGTATCCAAGCGGCATGGCCACGCGGCGGCTAACTGCTGGCTACGCCGCAACGCGCAGGATCTCATTGATCCGGCCAGCATCTACCGCCGCTTTCATGCCATCGGCCATGACCTGGAGCGTGGCTTTAACGCCCTGGTGAAGCGAGCCTCCACCACCATCGAAGGCCTGAAAGCCGCCTGCGAATGGCTGGCTAGCGTTCAGGATCGCTTAGTGGTGCACGGCTTCAACGTCACCCACGATGATGACGCGGTGATCAACCACGCCCAAGCCCAAGCCACGGCGTTGGAACGCGAGCGCAGCAAGCTGGTTGGCGGCATCGCCGAGCATAACCGCCGCCTGCGTTTGGGCCTGCTGCCGCCCTCGCTCAACCTGAAAACGCCTAAGGCGCGCACCCTTTCCGGCCAAGCGCGTGAAGTGGCGCTGCAAATCGCCACCTCACGCAACCCGTTAAGCCCGCCTCTGGGCATCATTCCATTGATGGCTGTTTTCCGGTGGCATCGCGCCCCGGTGATGTGCCTAGCCGTCGTCAATGAAATGGCGCTCGAAAAGGCCCGCCACCGAGCGCGCCTGCATGGCATTAACCCGCCTAGCCTCAAGCTGAAAAGCAGCGTTCAGCTCGCCAAACTCACGGACCCCATTTGGTGGCGTCGGCAGCTGCGCCGCCTGGGCGGCCGCCGGTTAGAACAGGTGCAGCGTGAAGCGCATCGTGTGCACAAACGCGCAGGTATTTACTGCAGCAACGTCACGCTCGACCGCCGCCGCGCTCAGAAGAACCGCAACCGCGCCCTGCTGGAAGCGCTGGAAGCCATCAACCAGGAAGGCCAGGTGTACACGCTGGCCGAACTGGCAGAGCTGGGTTTATCGAACCCCGACCACCGCCGGGCGGAATTGATGCTACGCATCAGCGACACCGAGGCGGAATCGCGCCGCATGGGCCACGTGGGCATGTTCTACACCCTCACCGCGCCGTCGCGCTTTCATCCGGTGATCTCTGAGAACAGCGTGCGCAATTCAAAGTACGACGGCAGCACGCCACGGGATGCGCAAGCCTACTTGCAAAAGGTATGGGCGCGCACCCGCGCGGCGCTGGCCCGCGAGAACCTGAGCATTTACGGCATTCGCGTAGTGGAGCCCCACCACGACGGCACCCCGCATTGGCATCTATTGATCTGGATGAAGCGCGAAGACACCAAGCGCATCAACCAGATCATGCAGAGCCACGCCGAAGCCGACACGCCCCAAGAGCTTTACGACCGCCGTGGCCGCAAAACCACCGCGCGGTTCAAGGTGGAGCGTATCAACTACACGAAGGGCACCGCCGCTGGCTACGTGGCCAAGTACATCTCGAAAAACATCAACGGCGAGCAGTTCACCCGCGAAGGCGTGGCCAACGACGACAAAGACCGTTACGGCCATGAACTCACCAGCATCGCGCCGCGCATTGAATCCTGGGCGGCCGTGTGGGGCATTCGTCAGTTTCAGTTCGTAGGCCTGCCTAGCGTCACGGTGTGGCGCGAAGTGCGCCGCCTGAACGAAAAGCACATTGATGAGCTAGCCGCCTGGGAAGCCGCCACCCGCCCCGAGCGCCGCGTGGCGGATCGGCTGCACCAGATCCGCAAAGCCGCCAACGCGGGCCAGTGGGACCAATTCTTACGTTTGATGGGCGGCCCCAACCTGCCCCGCAAACAGCGCCCGATCAAACCCTGGACGATGCCCCGCGTGGATCTCCAGCAAGCCGAGTTCAGCCACGCCACCGGCGAAGTACGCCAAGGCGTCGAAGCCAAAGGCCGCCACGGCGAAAACAAGCTCGGCACCTTCGGCATCGTCGTCTCCGACGGCCGAGGCAACGAACACGAATACCTGACCCGCTTTTATAAGTGGGAAGTGCGCAGTAAAGCGCAGCGCCACCAGGGGGTTTCGGGAGGCGGCGAAGCCGCGTCCCCTTGGACTCGTGTCACTAACTGTACGCAGGGGCCAGATATTCAGCCCCGCGAGCCATCACCCGAAGAGATAAAAGCCCAGCGCGAACGTCTCGAAGAGTGGAAGCGCTCAGAAATTTACCGGGCCGAAGCGGAAGACGCCTACCGCGAAGGTCAAGCCGCTATAGAAGCCGCGCGAAACCTCTTCGCGCCGCCCACCCCTACCCCGCAGGAAGAGTACTTCCCGCCTGAATTGTGTTAACCGAAGGAAAAACGATGGCCGATAACGCCGACCGCGCCGCGGTCACCATTCAACAAAGCCTTGAAGCCACGCTGGCCAACCGAGCCCAGCTCGCCACCCAGGCCGCCAACGATGACTGCATCGATTGTGGCGACGAGATCCCAAGCGCCCGCCGTGAAGCTGCGCCTTGGGCCACTACCTGCATTGAATGCCAAAGTATTCGTGAAATGAGGGGGAAGCATGTTCGTCAATCTTAATAGGTTACTGATGATCGGCCTCTGGCTCTTCGGAGTGGTGGTAGCCAAAGGTTTCTGGTCAACGTTCTTCGCCGTGACCGTTTTTCCCTATGCCTGGTACTTAGCGGTTGAACACCTACTGACGTTCTGGGGGGTGATATGAGACAGACAACTCCATCTCAAACGCCACCTCTCCCCAAAGGAGGTGTAGTGGCCAGGCAAGCGGCAATGCTGTGCTCTGATCCTGCTTTCCAGCTTTACCTGGATCGCCGTCGGCGGTTCAAGCACAACCTGACAGAAAGCCAGCTACCCGATGGCACACATAACGCAAAAGACGCGCGTGATTGGTTGGTAGCAGCCTGCAACATCGAAAGCCGCGCCGAACTGGATAGCAACTACCGTGCACGTCAAACGTTCCGCGTGATCCGCAACCGCTTCAACCACTGGCGGGCGAAACAGACAGGAGAGACCAACCAATGAGCAAAAATCAGAAGCGCGATATCGATAAAGAGCTTTCCGACGCACTGGCACGCGCCCAAGCAGGTGTCGACTTGGCCAAGATCGAGCTGCCCGACGTTGTTGTATTCCCGCGCTTGATTCCAGCGATGCCCGCCACGGCTCGAAAAGCTCGCAGCACGGGCACACTATTGGGCAGACCAGGGCCACGCTTCGTGAAACGTGGTCACCACGTCCGTTACCGCTTATCAGATGTGTACGACTGGCTGGAATCAAGCGACAGCTATTCCAGCACCGCCGAAGCGTCAATGCGCAGCACTACAGGCCTGGCTTCGTGATATGACCTACTCCCCCTGCCCGATCTGAGCAAAGCGCTGAACAGCGTCACGCTTATGATCGGGCTGGAGGTGGGCGTAATACTTGATCGTCGTTTGTATATCAGAGTGAGCCATGAGCTTGCTCACCGTCAGCAGATCCACCCCGGCCATGACAAGTTGGCTCGCAAAGTTATGACGCAGCGTGTACAGCACTATTCCGTCACCAAGCCCACCCAGCTTGCACACCCGCTTCCAGGGTCCTCGCATTGAATCCTTGCCCAAACGCTCCCTCGACATGGGTGAAGGAAAGACCACTCCATCTTTAGGCCGCCCTTGCTGTTCCCACCATGCA
>Ga0209349_1000233_pt1 | contig 30831 bp, 47 predicted proteins | sample ETNvirnome_2_130_FD_184067 | JGI IMG/M metagenome (GOLD analysis project Ga0209349, IMG submission 184067) | Marine viral communities from the Pacific Ocean - ETNP_2_130 (SPAdes) (version 2) | ecosystem: Environmental > Aquatic > Marine > Oceanic | place: Pacific Ocean | collected 2013-06-22
CTGTTCGAGCCAATTATCATAGCCAGGCGATCCAGGCAGCGGGGGGGTGTCTTTGGGTTGCATGCTTAGATACTGCGTGATGCTGAAGGGCGTTCTCGTCCTGCTTCGCCATCCAGGCGCTCCGTAATCTCGATAGCCAGACGGCCGAGTTCCTGGGCGATGGTGCTGCTGGGACGGCCAAGCCGGCGAGACGGCGCCACCAGACGCGAAACCGGGAGGGCGAGGCGCCTGGGGTTGCTGCGGCTGCTGTTGTGGCTGCGGCCTTTGCTGCATTGCAGCACCGCCGAGTTCCTGGGCGATGGTGCTGCTGGGCCGGTTCGCGGCGGCGGCCTTGGCCTTGTATGCGGCCTGGGCTTCCTTGCGGCGGTTGAGTTCAGAGAGCGCCAGGAAGGGAGGAATCTGACCGGTGGGGTTCCTGATTTCCCTAGCGATCTGATCCTCGGGCATCCCCTTCAGAACCTCTTGGACCTCTAGGATATTCATCAGCCGGCTCCCGAAAATGCGCTATAGGCACCCAACCCAAGGGTCCCCAATCCGATGGCCTGGGAATAGGCGCTCGGCGTCGAGTAGTTTGCCGTGTCGGAACTCGCTGAGACGGGGATGCCACGAAGGATGCCGCCGTAGTAGGAAAGCTGCTGCCGTTCCCAATCACGCTGGTTGACGAAATCCTGATAGGCAGTGTCGAGGCCGGCTTGGGCCTGGGCTTGCTGCGCCGATCCCATCCCCGAGAGCATGTCGATCTGATCCTGGGAGAGACCCTGGTAAAGCTCTCCGAGTGCGCCGTAGGTGCCGGCGGCGTCGAGGCCCATCTGTCCCGCTTGAAGACCAAGACCTTCCGCGTCCATGCCGAATCGGTTGTTGAGTTCGGCGGCTCGCATGGCGTAGTCGGCTTCCCGGCCAGCGGACGCCTCTCCGAACTGAGCGCCGTATTGGTTGGCCTGCTCCTGAAAATTTTGAGCCTGGAGGCTCGCGTCTTGGTTGGCGTACCCGGCCTGAAGGCCAGCCGAACGATCTCGCTCGTACTGCATCTGGGCGTTGCCGTAGGCGCTCTGGAGACCTCTGGTTTGGATATCGCCCTTGGTCTCGGCCAGGTCGCGTTGCGCTTCGGAATCGATGATTGCGTGACGGTATCCGCCGAAGGCATCGGACTGGGCCGCTGCGCTGTCTCGGTAGGTCTGCGCGATCCCGAAGTCGCGGTCGGCCTCGCGCTTTTCAACATCGGTTACAGACTGCTGGTAGGGCGACATATATCGGTCGGCCATGCCCTGGTCGAACTCGGTCGAGTGAACCATCGGGGTTTCGAATTCGGTTGCCCCGTAGCCCTGGCGCTGGTAGGGCGAATAAATATTTGACGGTGAATATTCAAGTGCCCGCTCGGCGGCGCCCAATCCCATCTCGGCGCCGTAGTAGGCGTTGTCGAATTCTGGGAGGCCCTGGCCCGTCAAATCCACGGCCTGGTCGAAGGCGTAGCCCTGAAGCGGAGAGAACTCGGAGACCCGCTGGCCGCCATACGGAATATATGGCTCTTGCGAAAGCGCCTCGGTTCGTCCCATCAAACTCTGGAAGTACGGCTCCGCATACTCTGGAAGATTCGTCTGGGTGACGACCTGGCTGGTTGGCGTGGCCGACTGGGGCTGACCGCCGCCGCTGGATTTACCCATGTGCCGTCTCCATCCTAGAGAAATCTTTGTTGCCACCTAATTGGTTGGAGCCGCTGCCCCGGTAGTCTTTCTCGAAAACGACGTAACTCGCTTCCCACCCGAAGGATTTCAAAGCCTTGCCCCAGCCCCTCCGGCCAGTGAACTCAAACCCGTCGCAACCGTTGTCCACCACCCACTCGTCGAGTTTGGCCAGTAAATCAGAAAGCCATTCGTCCATCCGTTCGCCAGCGATAAACCCGCCGACCATCATCCGGCGGCGTGGGTATTCGGTGACTCTCGTGGTGCAAGCCGCCACGATATCGATGGCTTCGTGGTCGGCATCTTCGAAGACGATCCAAAGATGAACGTCGAACCTCAGAAGCTCTTCCCGAAGATCGGCTATGGCTATCCGACCGTTCGCAGTTTTCAGCGCTGGGGTTAGAATCTCGGCGACTCGGGGCCAGTGCCTATCGATATGGGCCGGCGGCAGAAGGGACACCTTCACGCTGGCATCGCGGCCCGCTGGTTAATTTGACCAGGCTGTTGTGGCGAGCCGGTTTTCGCAGACCTGATCCGGTCCATCATGCCATCGAGCCTGGACGCGCCGGCCTGAGTCGAGCCATCCCCCAAATGCGAGACCACATCGGCGGGAACCACGAACTCCCCGTCGCTCAACGAAGTCGGCTCCTGGCCGTTGATGGTGGCCGGAATGGCATCGTCCATGCCGGCACCAGGACCTCGGGTCAGGCCGGAAGCTTGCCGTGGCAAGAAAGTCTGGGGCCTTTGGGCGCCAAGAACCCGACGCCGAAGCTGAGCCAGGGCCTCAGCGCCAAAAACTTGGACGTAGCGCTGGATTGCAACCTGGGGATTCGGGTGGCGACCTCGTAGCGCCGCCTCCGCTTCCGTCGCGATCTTTTCCAAGTCGGCTTGCCCTACCTGAGGCGGGCCTGCCACGGCGCCACCTTGAGCGTAACCACCTCGAACCAGCCCTCCCGCCGCTTCACCGCCACCCCACTCGGCAGGATAGGCATCGAGGACGGTCGTTTCGCCGGTATCGGTGCTGGTACGTGTAATGGTGCCAGGGAACGGGCCGGGGGACTCGGTGTAGGGAACGAAGCTTCCTTGATTTGGACCTGACTCGGTAATCTCTCCCGTCGATGGATTGATGCCGGCGGTATAGGCCAGAGGGAGGCCGTTTCCGGGCCATACATCGCCGCCAGCGCCGCCAGCGCCAGCGCCGCCAGCGCCAGCGCCAGCGCTAGCGCTAGCGCCAGAAGAAGCTCTCGCGGCTTGGCCAGCGGTCATGATCCTGTTGTGACGATCAGCGACCAAGGAACTATAGTCCTGTCCCGCCGCGCCGCCGCCTCCACCGGAGAAGCTCCAGCCATGAACCGGGTCTCTGGTCGGGACGTTCCCGCCGCCTGCCTGAGACCGTCGAGCGGCCATCGGATTCTGAGGCCGGAGCCTGAGATTGAGGCTGGCACGTGGCGTCCCTGGCGTGCTGGCGACCTTCACGGGATCGCCCATGTCGAAAGCGCCGATACCCCTGTTGGTCGGCACCATCGACATCGAAGCCACTGGACCGCCACCCGCGAACCTTTCTCGGGACTGGTATTGGATCGGGCCGACTTGCCTTGCTTCTGGATCAAACCCCGGACGATAGCCTGCGGGTTGACCGTAGACCTCCCTGCGGCCAGTCAGCCGGGGCGGTGGTGTCCTGCTGGGAGAAGGCGGTGGTGCGGAGCCGCCAGGGCCGGACGCCATGGAGCCAAGAAAGCTTCCTCCGAGAGCGGGTATGGCGCCCTGAATAAACTTGTTGGAAAGCAACCCTTCGGAGGCCGGCGGGGCGGCGGCTGCGGCCTGGGCGGCGGAAGACGATACGCCGCTCAAGTTATTGTAACCTTGATCAAGCCCGAATGGCCCCGCAAGTCGGCCCGATAACGATGGCGCCGCCGCCGAGAAGTCGGCGCCGGACAGGGCGGGGGAGGCTCCGACAGCGTTAGCGGCTTCCCCGCCAAGCCCGCCCATCAGCGAGCCAATCCCCCAAGAACCAAGCCCGCCCAAGGCCCCGCTCAACAGCGCCTTACCGGGATCGCCAGTCTCGATCAACGATCCAAGCCCGGAGCCAACGCCGGTTCCGAGAGCGGCCACCCCCGTCGCTCCCAATGCCGTCGCTAGCGCGGTTCCGCCCAACAGCGAAGGCGCTGCCATACCGCCCATCATCCCCAGCACCAACGGCAAGAAAGCCTCTTGAAGGCCAGTCTCGGGATTGGTGGTCAGCTTCCCGCCAGGCACCAAAGCTGCCAGGCCCTCGACCTCTATAGGGTTCAGGTGAACCAGCATCGAGTCTCCGAAGCGGCCCTTGGCCTCAAGAGCTTTGGCGGTTTGCTTGGTTTTGGTCATAGGAAGCTCTCTCTGTTAGGAGATGGCGACAGTCACGGTGCCAACCGATCCGGTAGCGGAAAGCGGGGCGGCGAAAACATCAGTTGAGCGCACAATCTTCAGTATGCCGGCGTCCTCGTAAATCTCGCCGTCTCGGAGGCCGGCGCCGTATCCCTGAAGACCGGTTAGAGTCAATTCGGAGTGCCGAGCCTCACTGGGGTTCTCGACCTGATTCATCCAGATTGTGATCGACCTAACAAGCCGCTCGAAGTAGCTGCTAGCGTACTCTGGCGGCGGCAGCGGAAGGATGGGGCGCGGGATATGCGACATCGGCTACTGCCTACCGTCCGGCCTGGCATCCATGAGTAAATCCCCGGCTCGCCAGTGCGTGTCGGTCTGGCTGCATTGATACCGGAACGAAATGCTTCGGCCCCGGACCCGGACATGCTTTTGGCCATCGAATTCCTCAAAAGGAACCGTCGCGGTTCTCGTCACGGAATTGGTCGAGGCGGTGCCAAACCCACCGCCAGGAAATCTCCGAGGTTTCAAGACGATCTCGATTTGCGGAGACGCCGCCGTCGATCCGGTGAAGCTCACATCGGGAAGAATTCTCCGCACGAATGCGAATCGATCATCGCCAGCTAACGGAACCGCGTGCCCTTCGACATAGGAATTCAGCGCTGAGACCGGCGTCGTCGAGCCGTCGTTCAGCCCGAATTCATGGTCGTAGATAAAGCCGTCAGTTCCAGCGGCCACCGGATACTGCCGCGTTTTGGTATCCGTCCAGGCGGTGCGAGCGAGGCTCCCATAGTACCAAGAGCCATCGGAGATGTTGACGGTAACGTAGACATCGTTTTCGTCTGAACTCACAGACGGATAGTGCCAGGTGAACTCGCTGAATCGAGAGTTGTACCCGGCAACGATCTTATGGGCTTGAGCGCGATTGATGTTGTCGAAAACGTAATCATGGACCTCGCACGGCAGCGGCAGGATTCGCCCCGAGTAAATCCAAAACCCTTCCAGCCCCATCCACGCTGTTGCATCGCCAGCCGTGGCGACCGCGTTCGGCCCCATGAGCGTAATGTTTTCCGACAAAAGATCGGCGCCGAAAACAAACGGCGCCCCCAAATACTGCATCGAATAAAGCGCCGAGTCCGTGAAGATCAGAATCTCCTGACGAGCCGTGATGCCGCGTAGGATTTCAGACCCGGAGTTGAGCCTGATCCCGCCTGCGGTGGTATCCACGGCTGGAGTCCAATTGACGGCGCTCTCTTGATCGGCCCATCGGATAAACATCCGGTCTTGAGAGCCGGCGGTTTCGATAGGATCGCAACCAAAAGCAATGAGATGCCGGTCGGCTGGCGAGATAAGAATCTGGACGGCGACGGAAGGCACGTCCGACGCTCCGCTCATAGTCGAAAGTTCGACGCCTCTGGTTGAGAGACCGGAGGATTCATCCCAGTAATAAACCTCACCGTCACGAACGTTGAATATCAGGTCTTCGCCCCAATTCCCCTGGCTCCAAAGCCGAAGCTGCCCGGAGATCGCTCCGACATTGGCCCCACTGCCCCACGCTCCTCGACTGTATGTCCCGGCGCCCCAGCCAGAACCAAGGACCACTGAATCCAAACCGACGTTAATCTGATATGCGGCTACGACAGCGGCGCCGCCACCCGCCGTGCTCCCGGCGGTGCATCCCGTCGCGGTGTCAATCGTGTAAGAGTCGTCATCAATGATCGATTTGATTTCGTGTTCGATGTTGAATTCCGAGGCTGCGATCCCGTCTATCGGTCCGGTCGCCCCGCTGAACGTTACATAGTCGCCAAGAACGGCGCCGTGGGCAGTGTCGGAAACGGTGATAGTGGTGGAGGACGCGGCCCCGGTCGTAAACGGATCATTCGACATCGGGTTGACGGTTTTGCGAATTGGAGTGATGTCGTTCATCGCATTGCCGGATTCGATATAGAACTTCAAGTGCGTGCCGGCGCCAAGGTATTCATTGCCCGTCAGGTCGGACCAAGTGAGGACCGACCTCGATACCCCGAGAAACGCAGTGTTGTTGATTTTTTGCCAGCCACCGATTTGCTCTGGGTAACCATTCCGAAAACGCACACGATTGCAGTCGTAGTAAGCGCCCTCAGGCGGGTGCTTGCCGGAATCTCGGAACACGCCGGGGCGAAGGCGGACTTCGGCGATGGGCATCGGGTGCGCCTACATTTCTGCCTTGATGATGGCCTTGAGATCGGCGTTAGTCTCGTTGGCGCCAGGCACGAAGGTTCCCTTGTTGATGGCGGTCACTACAGCCTTCAGAACCGCTTGGTTCTGAATAACAGCATCGTATATCTCATCGGCTGTCTGCGAGACCTCCGGGTCAGCAGGCGAAATAGTGTTGCCGAGGTCAACCCAAGCTTGGATCGCCTGACGATGCACATTGTCCATATCGTCTGGAGCACTTAGGCTCCTTCCGGTATCCAAGACGATATTGATAGCGCTGCCTGAGGCCACCCACTGTGCAGATACGATAATCATTGTTTTCTCACCCTACAAATCAGCCAAGAAAGCGATCCACTCGCTAGGGTTGGTCTCAACGAACATTCCGTTCCCATCCGTCATTCCAGGCGCCGCGACACTTAAGGTTGCGGCGCTAACGCTGGCTGCATTGATGGCAATAGATGTGCTTGCTACGCCCCCTGCCGAACTATCAATCACGTTAAAAGCACCATTGCCGCTCTTGTCCAAGGTTGGGGTCGCTCGCATCGAGTTGTCAAAAGTGAGTGAGACAACGCCGCTCGCCCCGCGTACGGCACCGGCAGCGCCAATGCCGCCGCTCTCGCTGTAGCGTTGGTAATACCTGCGGCAAATAGCGTTTTCCTGCTGCATCGGACGACTTCGAAAGGCCGTTGCCGAGGAGCCGATTTCCAACTTGACGTTGGTGATGCGAAAGAGATTGGAGTTACTACTGAGATCGTTGACCTGTCCAGAAGTGGCGCGGAAGTTGTTGGCAGCAAACGAGCCAGCGGTCCCGTGGAAGTTCGACCCCGCCGCAAGGGTAAAGAACGCTCGCAACCCGATACCGTTCGTGCCTCTGACCCAAGTACCAGAGCCATCGGACGTGAACGAGATCGTCTTGGACTCCCAGGTGTTGGAGACGTCAATCGTGTAGGTCTCAATACGATGGCGGTTGCCAGCAGAGTTCTGAAAGGCTACGCAATGCGTTCCCGTGATCGTGGCTTGTACGTCGAAGCTGACATTGATCGTTACGGACGGCGACTCCCCAAAGGACAAGATGTCCGTATCAAATGCCTCAAATCGATGCTCCAGCCCGTAGTAATCGGTCGCCGCTATCGAAGCGTCTGCGGTGGTGACATCCACCTCCAACGAAAACTCATTATTGCCATCGGGCACGCTAGTCGAACGCTTGACATCGACAACTCCAGCCCCGACCTGGCGCCACAGCCAACGGTCTGCGGTATAGTCACCATCGGAGGGTCCGGTGATAGTGCTGCCCCGCTGCCAAATTCGGAACTCGGGATTGTGAGCGATGTTGTAAGTTTCGCTGCTGTCGATCCCAGTGACCGTGGCGCTGCCGAACGCCCACGTTCCGGCAATCGTTGGCGTCGTGATCGTCTTGTTCGTCAAGGTATCCGTCGTGGCCCGCCCGACGAGAGTGTCGGTAGCGGTCGGCAGTGTGATCGTGCCGGTGTTGACGATGGTGGCGCCCGTCAGGGTGAGGGTGCCATTGACGGCAAGGCTGGGGAGAAAGTCGATGCCGGTGACGACGTTGGTTCCGTCGCAGTAGACCAGGGTGGTTTCGCCGTTGGTGACCGTGATGCCGGTGCCGGCGCCGGTCTTGACGACGACGGAGAACCCGCCTGAAGTGGAATTCTTGACGAGATAGAGCTTCTCGCTCGTGGGGACCACCGCGTTCCGGTTGGCCGTGAGAGCACCGCCAATCTCCAAAACCATCTGGCGGGCCTCGTCGGTAGCCCCGTTCGTTGCGGTGAGCGTGTAGTTGGCGGTGTCGTCATGAGTAACGGAGGCCACGCCTGAGATGGCCTCTTCGAGCAGGGTCCCGAGGTTGGTGTTGGTCGTGGCGCCCCAAGTGCCCGTTTGCTCGCCAGTCGCAACAAGCTCCAGCCGCAACAGAGATGAATAGGTGCTAGGCATTAGGCGACCTCACTCCAGTCGTCGGTTTCTGAATCATCGATTTCGCTCCAGCCAGGAGTTTGGGTGTCACTAATTTCTGACCAATCGTCAGTCTCGGAATCGTCGATCTCAGCCCAGCCCGAGGCTTGGGCATCGCTTATCGGGGTCCACCCCGAAGTTTGAGAATCATCTATTTGGCCCCAAACATTCACTTGGCCAACGCTGGCGGCTACCTCTACCCCGACAACGGAGAAGGCCTTGCTGATAGCAATGGATAGCGCGGCATCGGTCTCGGCGGAGATGCCGGCGGCATAGGTCCGAAGTGGCTGAACCGAAAGCGCTGTATCGGCCTCGACGGAGAGGCCTGTCGAGACAGTTAGTAGCGGCCTGACCGAAAGCGCTGTGTCTGCTTCGGTCGAGAGGCCGACCGAGTAAGCCCGAAGCGGCCTGACCGAAAGCGCTGTGTCTGCTTCGGTCGAGAGGCCGACCGAGTAAGCCCGAAGCGGCTGGATGGAAAGCGCTGTATCGGTCTCAGTGGCCAGGCCAACGCTAACGGTGCGCCCAATCGTAACGGCAAGAGCGCTGTCGGTTTCAGTAGCGAGGCCAATGGCGTAAGCCCGAAGCGGCTGGATGGAAAGCGCTGTATCGGTCTCACCAGAAAGGCCAAAGCGGACGGTTCTCTCTGGGCTGACCGCGAATGCTGTATCGGTCTCAGTGGCCAGGCCAACCGCATAAGCACGAAGAGGCTGGACGCCGAAGGTCGAGGTTGACGCATCGCCCCAACCGCCTTCACCCCAGCCGCCAGTGCCCCAACCGAAGCCTCCGAAGGCGGTATCGGACTCAAGCGCAAGCCCGACCATCGCCGATTTCGTGAGCTTGCGCCGTGATGCTAATGAATAGCGTCCTTAACCCGGAATAGAGCCTCGGAGGCGCTTGTAGTGGTCGCGGGCTTCAAGGCCTTGAGTTGCCGCCATCGCGCCTTTGCCGGCAGGGTGGGATTTTTGACCCCAACGGTCCTTGGAGCCTTCGCCGCCCTTGAAACGGAACTCGCAACCGAACCCGCAAGCCGCCTGCATATCCATCTTGATGCACTGGTAGGCGACCTCCAGCCAATACTGATCCACGTCGGCAACGCCAAGCTCGGAAAGCATGGACGGGTAGGCAGCGTCTACATCGACAACGTAGATCGGATTACCGGCTTTGTTTTCTCCGGCCTTGATGGCATAGCTCGGCATATCTGCCATGATCTCTTTTCCTTGCGGGGTATTTGCAGACTGCGCCTACGAAGCGCGGTAGAACCCAGAGGCGTTGAACTGAGCGGTCAGATCGCTGCCGTCCGTCGTCACGACGAAATCGTGATGGGTGAACGGAATCCGCCCGCCATCCGCCGCCGACTCTTCGTAAGCCGTCACCAGCTTGGTCAGCGTGTCGTTGGCGCCGTTGCCCGCCGAGGTCCACGTCTGATCGGCGACATCGAGATCAACCCGGTCGTTGGTGTCATCGACCGTCAAGGTAAACGTCAGACCGGTCTTTCGGGCGTAGTTGGTGAAGACCGCCTCGATGGTGCCGGCCTCGGTCAACATTGCATCGAGTTCGTCCCGATCAATGAGGGTTGCTTCGGCTTCGTTGGCCTTGAGCAACATGACGATACCAACGGAGGCCGAATCTCGAACTTTCTCTGCCGCTGCACCTTTCGCAATATTGAAAACACCATCTGCCATCGTATCGCTCCTTTATTGATGGTCGGGTCAAGCAAACCGCAAGATCGCGTTCGTCGCGTCGGCAGTTGGTATTTGAACGGTGAAGGTTTGAGCGGTGGTCGATTTGTCGGTCCCGAAATCAAGAACCAAAATCGCGGGGTCCCCCGCCACCGTGTCGTTGTAGATCAGCGCACCTCGGGCCGTGATCGTCGAAGCCGCCCACGATGGATCGATGTAGTCCATGTAAGCGGTGGTGCCGGAGATGGTGGGGTCTTGGGAGACCGTCAGGGCGGCGCCTGCTGCCGTATAGCCGGCGCCAGAGACTTCGTTGGTCGAGCTGTACGCGGTGGTCGCCGCATTGAGCGTAGCCGATGAAGTGTAAAGTGCGATCCGCTGGGTGGCCCCGGCAGCGCGAAGGTCATGAACGCCCTCCAAGACCTCCTGCTTGAAAGAGGTCGCTACAAAGTTGCCGGTAAAGGCCATTGGATTTCAGTTCCTAAAGTTTGCGGACAATGGCGACGGCATCGACGAGACCAGCCTGCTCCAGGCCGTAGACGATACGGTCCCTTTCGCAAGCGGCGCTCTCTTTGCAGGCGCCGACCAAGGCGACGTGGATGCTGGCGCGAAACGCTAGAACTTGTTCTTTGATTGCGGGAGGGCATGTGTCCGCAACCCGAATGATTTTCTTCAGGGCCTCGTCGGCTACCTCGTCAGGAGAGAAGCTCAGTCCCTTTGAGATACGGACGCCGACCACGCCCACGCCGGCAAACGCCTGGCTGGTATCGGTCGGTTTCCCTGCCATCTATTGAACGCTCAATACTCAGGAAACCGCAGAGCGAAGCTGGCCCGACCGATAGGCGTCCTTGCGAGACTTACCTTCTCCAAGCACCTTCAGCCTGGTCATGGCCCGGTCATACCGAATGGCATAGAGCTTGATGACATCTTCCTCGCCCTTCATGTACGTGTAGGCCTCGATCAAAGTCCCGTACAAAAGGGCGCTTTCGAAGTTGTCGCCCAACCAAGAGGTCGAGGAATCCACAATCGATGAGGGCTTGTAGAAGTAGTGGATTTCAGTCGTGAGCGCTGCGTTCGGGGTAGGCCCCAGCAAGGCTGTGTCGTCATCCCAGAGCGCGTAATGGGCCGGGACCCCTGACGCGGTGGGATCGGGGTAACATTCTTGGATGAAGTTCACGTCCTTCTCGATCAGGAACTCGTGACTTCCTGAGTTCAGAACCGAAAGCGAGTACGGCGCAACGAAGTCAGTCGGAAGCGAGAGAAACTTGTTGTCCAGCGTCGTGGTGCCGGTGGAATTCTTCTTGAAGTTCGGAAGCTGGACCGAGTGAAAAATCCGGTCCTCGGCCTGGCGCACGAACCTTGGAATCTTCGCAACAAAGCTCGTCTCGTCGTTCTCGCAGTAGTCTTGAACGTCTTGGAGAAGCTCGGTGTAGTTCATGGGCCAGGATGGGGCTTGGTTGCGGAGATAGGATTCGAACCTATGACCTTCTGGTTATGAGCCAGACGAGCTACCAACTGCTCCACTCCGCTGCTATGTGATTGAAATAGTGACGGTGCCGACTTGGCCGGCGACCTTGACGCTGGTGTGACCCACCGGGTTCCAGCCCGTGAGCGCTCGGCTCGCGGCTTCGGACTGGTCCGGCCTCGGATTCCTGAGAGCCTGAGGGTCAGAGAACCCATACCGGCCCAACTGAAGCTGCGGGTGATCCGGGTCCAGGCATTCCGGGCAAACCTTGAGGCCCGTTCGTTTTTGATTCGTGACCTCGGCCACAAGCTCATGCAGCGGATACCTGAAGCTGCACCGGTCGCAGAATCCGAAGGCGTATTTGCCGGCGGCAAACGCGCTCGACGCCATCACGCATATCCGCGCATGTTTGGAATCAGCCGAAGCGTGGACTTGTCTCGGTCCTCTTCGGAGGCAAGCTGGAACTGAAGATCGTACTCGGCCTTGAGGGTGGGGAGTCGGGCTGCGACCTCGGGGTGCTTGAGGCCGATCTGATAGGCGAGGCCAGCGGCCAGGGCAGGCACGAACCGCCACGGGATATCCATGGTGTTGGTGCCGCCAGTCCCGGCGTCTTCAACCCGCCGGAGGCGCCAGTAGACCAACGTGTAGGTCGAGCTTTGGTCGGGGACCGGCCAGACGTTGACTTCGGGGGCCGCTTGCTGGCGGTCGATATAGACCTCGACCGGGCGACCGGTGGAGTTCTTGTTTGAAATGTTGGCCCACGTCGCAACCGAGACCCGCGTAATGAAATAGTCCTGCTGGTCCGTGCCGGACCCCGTTCGAATCACATGCTCCAGCAAATCGATGGTGTCTGCCGGCAAGGCGTAATTCGAAGTGCCGGAGACCATCGCCACGGTGCCTTGGTTCACCGTCCAGAGATTGATCCCCCGGTTCGCCCATTCGATGGTGAGCATGTTCAGCGACCGTCTCGCGGTCCTGAGATCGTAGCCCGTCCGAAGCTCGATGCCGGCTCGCTCGAACGCTTCCTCGGTAATCTCGGCGATATTCGGATCGAAGGTGGCGGTGCCGGAGGTGGCCATTCACATTACACCCTCGTCAAGCTCCACAAGCGAATGCCGCCGGCTGTTAGGCTGACGCCGTTACCACTGCTCACGGGCATGGTTAATTACTTGAAATGCCAGCTTGCAGAGCGGCGAGCGTTACGCTCGCGCCCGCCGTAAACGAGTTGATCGTGAGCCGGTAGCCGGCGACAGGGAAAGCGTAGTTGTCGTCAACATTAGCTGTCTGTGCGGCGACGGCAGCGTGGTTGAACACAGTTGGAGCTGCGCTCAGTTCCAAATCCGAGAATGTATGCTCTACGTCGAAGGCAATTGTTCCAGAGACTTCGACGCCGAAGCCAATATTGAAGGGTGAGGCGTGGATGTTCGGCTGAACCCATTGCGTCGAAAGCACCCCAGAAGTCCCGACCGTGACGGCCCCGGTGGTGTCATCGTCCACCGTGACCTGGGTCACCGTCAGGTAGTCTTTCACGCTGCTCGCCGTGGTCGCGTTGGGACCGGTGACCGCCTCGGAGATGACCACCCCGGAATGGTTGGTGCCGGTGATCGTGAAGGTGCGGGAAGTTTCGTCCGCTGCCGCCGTGATGAGCACACGGCGCCCAAGGTCCATCGTGGCAACCCCGCCAGAGGCGAAGGCGCCAGTGATCGTGAGGTTTTGTTCGCCGCCGGCAGCGGGCGTCTGGGACGTTGAAATCCCATCCGCATCCGCCGCGTCAGGCGTCAGAGTGATCCTGACAGGCCGAGCCATCAGATGCCCTCCTAATTCTGGACGTAGTTCACGGTCAGCCGCGAAGCGCCTACCGTCAAACTGCCGCCAGCGGAGGTGATGGTCACGGTGATGGTTACGTCCGAAGTCCCGATGGTGTCCCAGACCGAGGCCTGGGCCGCGTCAACAGTAACAACGCTAACGCCAGCGGTCTGGAGGTTTCCATCGGCGAACTCATCAACGTCGGTGCCATCGCCGATTTCCACAACGTCAGAGGTCGCGCTGTCCCACGCCGTCTCGTTCATCAAGACCATGCTGACGATTTGAGAGTTGGCCGGGAGGATGATGCCGAGCGTCTTCGCTGCGTCGGTGTACGCGAAGGTGTCGGTCTGGGAGAGGATGACCTTGCCGATATTGGCGGCGGCGCCCTCGCGGATAGTGCCGACCCGAAGAGGGCCGGAGAGAGTGGAGGCACCCATGGGGGATTACCTTTCATGTCGCAGCATTATTTCCGCCTCGTCTCTGCGAAGTCTGCCCGGACAGTCGGGGCGGAATAGGGGGGGTGGGCCGGGAATTGGATTGAAATTGGACTTGCGAAATAGATAAATGGAGAGGGCGACGTATTGCCGGCGCCGCCCTCTCAAATCGGCCTATCGGAAGGGAGGACCCTCAAGGCCTAAAGGATTGGATGGTTAGAGGGCGGTAGGCGTTAGCGCACCTACCGCCCTCGACTTTACGCGGACTAGGTCTCGTCAGGACGTACCCGGCGATCCCCATAGCCCGAGAGGGTCCGACACGCCGAAGCTATACCGTTCCCTCGACTTATACCTCACATTCCCCGTATCGAAGTCGCCGTCCATGCTGGTGGAAAGCGCGACACGAGTGAACATCTTGGCCCCGTTCGGAATGTCCGTCTTGATGAAGAAGGCATTCGTGTCCGTCAACCAATGGTTGATTTTCGGTCCTCCGGGGATGGAGGAGTTGTGCTTCAACGCATTGAGGTCGTTGTCGGCGGTGCCGGTACGGCCTTGGGTCTGAAGGACCCGCGTGGCGACGAACTGCAAGGCACTCGGGATGATGAGGCATTGCGGTCGGGCCGCGATCAGGAGGCCACGTTCGTCCGTCCAAGCGGCGATCTGAATGCACGCAGCTTCAAGGCTGGTCTCGTTCAGGTCGTTTGCGGTGGCCGGACGATTGGCATTGACGCCGCCCGTATGGAGCGGGTGGCTCGCGTTGAACAGGCTCACGCCGTCGCCGGTCGTGTAGGCCGAGAACCCGTTGTTCAACGGGAACGTCGCCTTGACCTGCTTGGTGTAGGCCATGGCACGCGCCAACGCCTTGGTATAGCGTGAAGACAAACTGTCGTAAAGGTTGTCTTCCATGGATTCTTCTGTGATTCCGAATCCAAGCGCTATCGTCTCGTGATCGTACCTTGCGGACCACGCTTCCGACGCCGTGTCGTAGTGGATGCCCGTACCTTCTTCCTTGACGGGCGCGGCCCCGAAGCCGGTGAGCTTCACCTCTTCTTCGAACGAGCGCTTGGAGCTTTCGACCTCGTAGATGTCTTTGTGCTCTTCGCCGTAAGAATTGTAGGTCAGACCGAACAATGCGTTCAGTCCGGGGAGCAACTCCTTGAGGAGCTGCGCTCTGGAAATTGCCATTGCGTATCCTCCTCAGACGCCCAGACCGGAGTCGTAAGAATGAATTCCGGGGTTGAACATAACGACGACATCGGTGAACGCGTCACCGGCTGTATTCGCTCCGTCCTCCACGAAATCCACGATGCGGAATCCGACCGTCGCCGTGACGGCGACCGTCGCGACATCGAGACTGAACCGGCTCTGTCCGAAGACGGTCGAGCCGGCGGTCAGGTTGATGCCGCAGTTGATCCCTCGGGTGGTCGCCGCCAAGGCCGCGTCCCCTTGGACCTGATAGAGGGCCTGGGGATCGTCGTGGATGTACGCCACGGCGTCGCTCGCGACGGTGCCGGTCGGCCAGTAGGCCGAATGGACCTTGTAGCCAAGAGTGGGGTCCGTATAGGAACAGCCCATGAACACGCCGATGGGGTTCGTGAACGGATCGGCGTTGGTGCCGACCGATTCCTCGACCTCGATACCTCCGGCGGCGACGATCTGACACACGTCCCCAGTGAAGATATTGGCGGCGTAGCCGGAGGCAATCGGATACATCCGAGTGCCGCCTGCGGCTGACCGGGACCCAATCAAGCCCACGGGCCGAAACCCATAAGGCGAAGAAACCGCTGCCATAGCGGGTCTCCTTTCTGAATGAGTGAAGGGTTGGGTTCATCAGTCCAGGGGCCGCTTAGCTCTCCCTGGTCCCGCTCCCAAAGGTGGTGCGGGTCCGGCGCTGGGCCGGCAGGAGGGGCATGCGAGGGTCTTCTTCACGCATGAGGTTGTTGTCCACCGCCTCGATCTGAGAGTTGGCGAGGCGGCTGTAGTAGTCATCGCGAGACTTTGCGCGTCTCGAATCCATCTTGCAGAGCATGAGGCCACCGACGAGGACGTTCCCTTCGAAGCGGGGGTCTTCGTTCAGGTCCAACATGATGTGTAACTCAGGATGATCTTCCTGTTTCACGGGGACCCAGCCCTCACGAAAACGAGCCGACACGTTCGTAATGTCGGCGTCTCCGTAGGACGAGACCCTGATCCATCTGAAGACGTAGCCCTCCTGAGGATTGGGCGTCGGTAGAGTCTGGGCCGGGACGAAGCTGTCGTCCGGCAGGAAATCTTCCTCGCGGTCGTCGGTATCGCGGGGATCGGCATCTCTCGGCATGCGGTCAACCATTTTGGCTCTCCAGCTTGAGTGCTTGCTCGGCGTATTGCTCCGGCGTAATGCCGAGCTTTTCCGCCACCTCGACCTGAGAGGCCGTCAACTGGACGCGGCGTGTGGCGCCAGCCGTGCGCTGCGCTGGGGCGACCACCGACCGAACCGACGTGTTGGTGTTGGTTTGCTGTGGCTGAACGCGGCGACCGGGAGACCCGGAGTTCTGGCGCTGAGCCGGAAATTCATCGGGGAAGGCGTGGCGCATGCCTTGGTCGATGAAGTCGAAATACTCGTCGCTTGCCAGTTGGAACCCGCGAGCGCCGGCCACCTTGTGCAAGCTGACCGCCTGGCCCTGCATCGTCGGGTTGGTGTTGAACCACTGGTTCTTGCCGATCCAAGCCGCCGTCTTCTCGTCAACCTGCGGCAGCGGATATTGCTGCTGCTGCTGGCCGGGATCGGACACGTCCACCGGGATCGGCTGGTAGGACGCCCACCTGTCGGCCTCGACGTGAGCCTTGGTGAGCGCCTGTTGAGCGGTCAATATTTGATCGGGATCGCCGTCCTCTTGAGCGTCACGGAAGCTCTTTCCCGCCGACTCGATCTGAGCCTCGGAACGCTGCCGAGCCACATCGACCAAGGAATTCTCGGACTGAGCCAGCATCGCCTTGTAACGCTGGTTCTCGGCCATAACGTTCTGGGCGTAGCGGAGGGCTTCCCTGGCCTGACCCTCGGCCTGCTCTTTCTGCCGGCGCTCTTGATGACGAGCGCTCGTCAGCTTTTTCATCCTGGCGCTGACTTGCTTCGAATACGAAGCGATCTCGTCGTCGTCGGGGTCAGCGTCCGATACCGGAGCCGGAGCCTGCTCATCGGGGACGATCTCGACCTCGATGTTGCTGGCGCCGGACTCACCTACCTCCAAGCCAGGCTCGGTGACCGTCCGAAGATTCTCATCAAAAAACCCGCCGTCATCGGGCGGGTTGCTGGAGACCTGATTCTCGTCAGGCAAGCTATCGGTGATACTCATCGCCGGATCACCCCACGCGGATCATCGACAACGGCCTCGACCGTATCGTCCTTGATGATCCGAAACTCTCGACCGTGGATCATCATCCGGGTTCCCGAGTAGGGGCGCATGATGACGAAGTCGCCTTCCTCGCACCAAGGCCCATCGGGGAACCGGGCCTCGTCCTTGTAGGCGAGAGGGCCGAGCTTGACGACGAACGCGACCGGGGAGGCGGTGCCTTCCTTCTCGCGGTATTCCTCGTCAATGAAGATGCCGGTGTCGGTCTTTTCTTTGACCTCGGGCATCATGACCAGAATCCGCCAGCCTCGCGGCTCGGGGACCTGTTTCGCTTTTTCGGAATCCGGGGCCGCAACGTCGGCCAGGGATTCGGTATCGAGGAGGCTCATAGTCGAGGCCTCGGGCATGGACAGCGCCACGTTAATGCTCCCTGTTGGTGGTGATGCGAGGGGCTATCCCTCGGGGCGGTCTTCGTCTTCGTCTTCGTCGTCGTTGAGATAACGGCGCTCCACGCCATCGATCAGGCGCCGCGCATCCTTGAGGCCGTCGATCTGGCCAACCAATCTCTGGTAGTCAGAGAAGGTGGAGACGTTAGCGCCGCTAGTCAGCGCTTCGCTGAAGCGGGTGACCTGGGTATCGATCTGGCCCTTCAGATACGTGAAGATATCCTCGGCCATCAGGAGTTATCGCCGTCCCGGTTGGGCTTGGCTTGCTCCTTGCCGACACGCTCTCTGGACACCGTGTCGGCGACCTTGGCGCCGATCTGAGCGCCGGCAACCGCCTCCCGGCTGGAGAGTTCCTTGCCGGCGGCTTCCTGCTCCATCACGTCGCGAGCGACCTGGGCGCCAATCTGGGCGCCCGCCGCCCGCTCGGCAGAGGCGATCCGTTCCAGTTCCACGGCTTCTCGGCTGGCCCGGTCCTTGTCGGAGGTCTCAACCTTGGCCTGATCGGCAGCGGCCTGACGCTGGACCTGGGCCTCTTTGACGCCGACTTCGCGCTCTTGGTTCTGGACGACCGGGTCCTGCTGCTTCTCGACGATCTCTTGAGCCTGCTGTTCGATCTGATTCTTCTTGAGCACTCGGTCGGCGGCGTCGGCGACCAGCTTCGAAAGCTGTACCTCGACCTCTTCCGGCAGAGGCTCTTCCGGGTGCGGAAGCTCGACACCAAGCTGCTTTTCGATCTCACGCCGGTACTGCATACCGACGTGCTCTTGAACATGAGCGGCCATCTGACCGGCGATCTGATTCGCCTGTGGTGACTGCCCAACCAGAGCCTTGATCTTCGGGTCCTCGGCAGCGGCCATGTGAACTTTGACGTGCGCCTCGTGATCTTGATAGAGCAACGCCTTGACGGGCTGGCTCGCCAGGATTCTCATGTTCTCGGTGACCGGATCAGCGGCGCCCAAATCCGCTTCGTCGGGAATGATCTCGTCTATGCCCTCGATCCCAAGGACTCTAAGCATGGTCCGGTGTAGGGCTTTTTGGTCGTAAATCTGAGGCGCGGTCTGCGAAAGCTGAAGCGCCGCCTGATGCTGCACCACCCGCTGCGACATCGTGGAGGCGTTCGGATCGGAGACCGGGATCACGTCCACCCGGTCATCGTAGTCTTGGGTCCGAGTCGCGCCTGGCTCGACTTCGAACGGATACTCTGGCGGGTAGTGCTCTTTGACGATCTCGGCCAGCATCCTGAACTCGTCTTTGGCGCTGGCGTGGATGCGGGCCTGAACCGCCGACATCACCTTCATCGACCTTTCGAGCAAGGCCAAGGTGGTGCCGACCGGAGCATTCTGCTGATGGTCGGTGATCTTGGCGTCCGACACGCTGGCGAATCGCCGGCCTTCCTCGGTCACCGTGTTCAAAAGATTGTAGAGAACCGTGGACGGTTCTTTGTAGGGCAGCGGAACGATATTGTCCTTGACGGTGCCCGCTGGGATATCGACATCCCGCCACTCGCCAGGGCCAATCGGAGTGTCGTCGTTCTCGATTCGCATGCCTCGGGCCTTGAGGCCACCGGGCAGATTGGAGAGGGTGCCGGCGTCGTTCAGTTGCCGAAGGATCGAGGTTGCGGTCTTGGCCAAGCCACCCACTAGGTGGATCAGCCCGAAGCCATAGAACCCGAGACCCGGAAAATAGATGTAGTGGATGAAGTGCTGCCGCTTGTTCTTGCGCGGATCGTCCTCGCGCCAGTTTCGGTAGATCGACAGAACCTCGGAGCTTTGCTTCTCGATGGTGACCACGTAGGGCATCGCGATCCCGGTCGGCTCGCCCTGCTCGTCTCGGTCTTCGAAGCCCTCAAGATCAAGCTCGACCTGAACCTCCAGCAAGAGATTCCGGTCATCGGATTCGACCTGAGGCTTCTGACCTGAGGCCTTGTCCTTGGCCTCTTTCACGTCATCGAAGTCCGGCACCGGATCGGGAACATCGACATCTCGATAGAACCCGGAGACCTGAAGCCGGCGAATTTGATTCTTGTGGCGCCTCAATGCATGTGTCATGCGAGGCGCCGTCTTGTAGTCGCTGGTCCCATAGGGGACGACCAGATCATCCGCCGGCACGAACATCGAAACCGCTCGGTTCAGATTTGGATCGAAGTAAACCTTCTTGAAGGCTGAGCCGGCCAAAGGAAGATTGAACAGCATAGTTTCAGTTTCAGCGCGGAACTCGGACATGACCTCGGTGACTTGAAAGTTGAGGTCCTGCTGGACGCGCTGAGCCTGCTCCATCCTCTCTTCGGTTTGCTTCCCAACGACTTGGCCCTTAACGGGACCGGATGCCGGGAAGGTGTCGAGGATGGTGTGGGACTGGAACCTGACGACGGCTTCGGCGAGCAACGGATGGTAGACGCCGGAAGCGCCTTCGAACGGCTCGGTTCGATCCTCGAACCCCAAGCCCAAAAGTTTGATGCCCTTCTTGTAGGTCTCTTCCCACTCTCTCCGCGACTGCTTGTCGGAATTGAAGGACCGGATCAGTTCGCTGGCGATAACCCCGAGCTTGGTCTTGCCCTGCGGGGTGGATGCCAGGAATTCAGCCAGGTTCGCAGCGTGCGGAAGGCCGATTGGCCCTGTGACCTCGCCGTCTTCGGGCGCAAAATCCACGATGACAGAGCCGTCTTCCTGACGTTGGCTGACGGCGGAAGCGTCTTCTGGGGCAAGTTCGACCTCTAGGCCGTAAGGGTATTCTGGCTGTGGCACGAGCGGGACCGGAGACACGCTCCGTTCGATAGCCATTTTCAGTAATACACCCTCTTTCTGATCGGTCGCTTTGCGGACTTGAAGTCGGACTTGATAGGCAGGAACCCGCCCTGCCGGAACCGGAGCAACGCCTGCGCCGTGCTGTCCACCAGATCGTCGTGCTCTCCAGCGGGAAAGCTCGCCAGTTGTTCGATGACCTCTTCGGCCCATCGTGTCTCTGGTGCCCAGATGACGCCGGACTGGAAGAGATCGGAAATCGCGTTAACGCGGGCGAACTTGTCGTTCCCTCGGGTCGGAGTGAACTCGGCCACCGGAATGCCCATCCGGCGAAGCTCGAAAATCAACGGCGCCCCAGAAGCTTTTTTCTCAACGATGAAGGCGTCCGGTTCCCAACGTTTGTACTTCGCCATCGCGACGGTCTTGAGTTCTGGAAATTCGAGGCGCTCTTGATAGGCGTCCATCAGAATCAAATTGGGGACCTTGGTCACCTCGCCCCACTCGTCGCGGGGGCCGTCGATGTTGAACACACCCCAAGTCGTGCAAGCGCTGTAATCTGAGCGCTGAGTCTTCAAAAACGCCGTGTCCCAAGACTGGATAACAAAGTCTGGAGTCGGCGGGTCCTTCTCCGGCCAGGCCCGCCACCACTCACGCTTGATGATGGCGCCTTCCTCGGAGGTTGGCGTCTGCTGGTACTGAGCCGTCCACTTCGAAACCGGCAACTCGGCGCGGGTGGCCTCAAGTTCCTCGATCTTCCAAAACTGCGGCCAGAGAGCGTCCCCACTCGGCAGGATCGCCGGAAGCTCGATGATTTCCCATTTGTCCACCCCGTCTCGATCCTGCATCGCCTTGACGATGCGACCGGTCAGGTCTTTCTTGGCCCACCGAGTCATCACGATCACGATGGAGCCGCCTGGCTGCAAACGCTGCCGGGGGCCGGACGTGTACCATTCGTAAACCGAGTCGAAAATCTCGGGGTTGTTCTCGGCTAGCTTAGCCTCTTGCTCCGAATGAGGATCATCGATGATAACCAAATCACCGCCTCGGCCCGACACGGTGCCGCCGACACCGATGGCGAAATACTCAGCCCCGTTGCTGGTTGCCCAACGGCCCGCCGCCTTGTCGTCTGCTCGCAACCCGACGCCGGGAAAGATTTCCCGGTAAGCCGGCGTCTTGAGTAAATCGCGCACCATGCGCCCGAACCGAACCGCCAGTTCCGACGTGTTGGATGCCTGGATGATTTTCCGGTTTGGGTGCTTCCCAAGGAACCATGCCGGCAGCATGTGGCTGGCAAACTCGCTCTTGGTATTGTGACTGGCGAGATAGCCGCGCCCAACAAGAAACAGGCCGTCTTCGTTGGCCACCTCCAAGCACTGGACCGGGCCACTCCTGCCAGTCCGAAACACCCGGATAGTGCGCCCATTGTTGGTGACGCAATTGCGCGTCCGATCCCTTTTCCTGGGAAGAGACGCGGCGTCCTTCAGCTTGAAATTCACCCGGTACGCAAGCTTACCCGGAACACCTTCATACTTCCCCTGACGCGTCGTGATAGTCGCGCAAACACCGAAGCTGTGAACCAACTCAAGAAACTGCTCAGCCAGCACTTCGTTCGATGTGTAGAACACGCATTTCCCATCGGTCCCGACACTGCCATCGGTATCCATGAGGCCTTGCATGAGGTTCAATCGTTGCTCACGCGAAGCCGTCAAATACGATTCGGGAATGTGCTTGTTGCCCAGCACCTCGATCTCTCGGAGCCGAACCATCAGCCCCTTGGTGCCGAAGATCATGTCATGAGAAAGATCGGTCGTCGGAACGCCATCCTGCTCAAATCGGCCTCTAATGTGAGGGGCATCCTCTCGGTGGGCTGCCATCGTCCCACAGGACGACGCACCGTCACCAAGCCACGCACCCAACACATACGGCGGAACCAGCAAGTCAGCTTCCAAATACGCAACCGGAGCCACGTCTGGAAGCCTTGGGAAATTACCGAACCGAGTCCAACTTTCGTCCTCAAGCTTCCAAAGAATTTCCTGCGTCGAGTAAGTCTTGAATTGGTTACCGCCGCCGAACTTCACCGTCCACAGGTGCTCACCGTCGCATTCGATAAACTGACCGTCGCGGGTCTCAACCCGGAAAAGCTCTTCCTCATAAATAGCTGACTTGCCAACCACCCGAACGGGACGGCCTTCAGGATCGAAAACAAAATCTCCGATCTCCACATCGCGAATAGTCTTCCAGCCGGCTTGTGTCGGAATCGGCGTATCCAACGACAGTCGGTGGCGCGGTGGCATGTTGATGATAAGCCGCCGAAGGTCACCGCTGGCCACCCGGTTGAAGGCGTCGGCCATGATTTCGTGATGGCGCCCATGGATGAACGTCGGCCAAACCTTTTTGACGAACGTCAGGAAATCGTCTTGGGCGTGCCGGCGCTCACGCGCCTTCTCGATCTGATCCAGAAGGTCGAGAATCTCAGCCTTCTGATCGGTCGGCAGCGCAGCGATCCGGCCCACAACAAGGGCAGGGTCAATCTGAATTGGGGCATCCTCACTGGAATAGAAAAGGGAGACCCTGGTGGGGGTCCCCCTTCCCGTCTGTAGGAGTATGGTGATCCACCGGGCCGGCGCTGGCCGTACCGTCCCGAAGGAGTTTATCTAATGCCACATCTTGACACGTTCGTCAAGTGTTCTCACAAGATGTAGCGATAGTTTTTACGTCACCCTCACGTTCCCACGACGTTCCCTGGCCCGCCGTCAGCCTTCGGTAGCGGATCGCGCCTCAGGGACCGGATTGTTCGCTGCCGGTCGCTGGCAGCGTGAATCCAACCATCACGGCGAAGATTGCTGATGACCTTGTGAACTGTGGACTTGGAACCAATCCCAAGCCCGTCGGCAATTTCTTGATATGACGGCGCGTAGCTGTGCGTCGCCCACCACTTCTCGATAAAATCTAGCACCTCGGACTGTCTCGGCGTCACGTCTAGTACCCTCCAGCAGGCTATATTGCACCACAGCGCTCTCCCAAATATTTGCCGCGAAATAGATGATGCCGGGGGTGGTGGTCGGGGTAGCAGGATTTGAACCTGCGACTTCCGCCTCCCGAAGGCGGCGCTCTACCAGGCTGAGCTATACCCCGTTGCGTGGACAGCGATCAGTTATGACCGAAATCCGGGTGCGAATCACCTGAGATCGAAATCTCGGTACTCCGTACCAAATGGTGGGTATAACTCATTGTTTTCAAAGAGGAACTGACGCCTCCCGAAGACAGTGGTTTTACCGTCTTTTCAGCATCTTACGCGATCTTTTGTACTGCCTTTCATGCCTATTTTATCCAATAAATTCAGCACCTTATGCTTCTGGCCTTGTAGCTGGACTTCTGGCCCCTGTCCTCCAAATGTTCAATGTTTGTACCACCTCTCTCCGGCACAGTCTATACCCCTCAATTCCGTAACCAGCGATCTTTTGGCGGTGCCTCGGTATGCGATCACGTCCCATTCGGTCATCTCAGCCCTCGTTTGTTTCAGTTCGGCCCAAGCCGCTCTAGCGTCGTCGTCGGATCATCAATCTCGCGCTGCACCCAATCGAGCACGTCCTGCACATCCATGTCGAAGTGGCCCGCGACATGCCCGATGATGTCGGCAATCACTATGCCGAAATGCTGGTGCTTGGCGTAGTCGGGGCCGACGAGAAGTACCTGTAACCTGCCGCCCTCGATCTCGTGCGCGATCACCCACGGCTTTTCGATTATTGTGGCTTCGGTCATCTCAGCCTCCTCAGTGAGTGAGAGTCCCTAACTACCGGAACGGCCACGACGTTCGGCCTCACTTCCTGGTAGAGCTTTACGAAGTCGGCGCGGTCCTGCTCATTCCCGAAGAACAGAATCAATGGCTCGGCATCAGCGGGGAGGGTGCGTGGAGCGTTCACGGCCCAGTTTAGTCCTTCTTGCCCAGTCAGTCTTCTACAGACAGCGAGACGTGATTGACCTTGCCGTCCACGCCGATTTCAATCCAAACCCCACGTCCAAGAATTTCGGTCTCTATCCCCAGACCGCCCTCGCTGGTCGGGTGCCATGCTTGGCAAATCTTTTCTGCCGTCTCAACCGCCGCGTCGGTTGTTGGCACGGCGCCGTAGCCGTCCCACCCCTCTTCGGTCTGCATCGCTTCGCGTGGCGGTCCCATGGCCGTCTCCTATGGCTCTATTTTGACTTCGGCATCTCGTCCATCATTGCCTGCATCTCGTTGACGACGGCGGCGGCGACCTGAAGCCATGCCGACCGCTCAATTCCATCCGCCGGCAGATCATCCCACTCGTCGGCCATTCGTCGAAGCTCTTCGTGCCGTCTAAAGGCGTTGTGAGCCGTCTTGGCGATCCGTGGCAGGGCTTCTTCCCAGGTCATATCGCAGTAATACACCCTCTTTCTGTCCTTCATGCTGTACCCGTTCTGTCGGGCCGAGAGTGTCCTTTGACGTAGAAGCCATTCTCGTCCTTGACTATTCCCTCCAGAGGATCAGCGGCGCCTTCTGCCGTCCAGTCGCCGTCGTCTCGATCCATCGCTCGATCCTCGTTTATGATGCTGCGAAATAAGCTGCGGCCTGACACCCAGCGACCGCCGCGAATGTGAGCGCGACAGAGAGACAGAGCACCGCGTCTCGAAATGCTTCCGGCCAATTCATCATTCGATCCTCATTTTTGATACATGTCCAAAATCTCGTGTCTCGGACTGCCCACTTCCTCTGTGGACGACAAGCCTTGATCCTTTAGGTGCTTTGGACATGGGCCTCCTCCCTCAACTTCCTCGACGCAAGCCCTGCAAATGCGATAGGTGCCGCCACCGGGCTTGAAGCCGAAAATCTTACCAGACTTCACGCTGGACAAGACAGTGCTTCGCGCCGCCTTCCACCGGATCGTCAAGTCGGTGACGCTCATGTACGGGTGCTCTTGGATATTCATTTGCTGCTCAATACTCACTGAGGATGTGGACATCGTACATCGTTCGAACATGCTTCAGCCGGGATTCCAACCCAAGCAGCACCGTCGCCGGAAGTTCCGCCGCCAGCACAACTATTGCCCTCGATTGCCCTTTTAGAATCGGAGGGGGCAAGAGGTCTCTGGCCTCTGAACTCGCTGATTTCAGCGGATTTTTGGGGGCTATTGCCCTCATTGCCCTTATTGCCCACATACTTGGCGAAGCGCCTGTACATCATCCTTACTCCCAAGGCGGCGGCGACCGGCCCTCATCCGGATCGAGGATGTCGGGCGAAAGGTGATACACACGCTTCGTACCGATGCCGGGTAGATTGTGGCGGGACGCCGTACTTCAATTATCCTTCCCATTCGAACGCCTGATCGCCTGGGTCATGCTCGGGTCAAACATGACCCAGCCTCGTTCAAGCATCGCGGCCATCCATCCCCTGACGGTCGCTCTGACGATTTCGCAAGCAGCCGTTTGCGCCTCCGATGAAAGCGCCGCCCATTCCGGCGGGGTCATCCCCAGCCGCATTGCCCCCAGCCGAGACGCCTCGTAGTAAAGAGGCGCGGCCACACGAACCGCCGCCTCCGCATCTACGGCAAGGACGTTATCGTCCAAATCGGCAGGGGGCATGCCGGCCTCGGGCATCAGGTGACCTCGGAAACCGTCACGTCGCCGGTCTTGGCGATCTTGTCGGCGAGAGCCTTGGCCGACCGCGTTGCGTTGGCCCGATTGGCAAACGGCTCCGACTTGGCCAGCACACCCTTCCGGCTGTTCAAAATCTGCCAGAAGAACCGCTTGCGATATTCGAATACTTCGATCTTCATAATCTTTCTCCCTTTTCGTTTTGCTACCTGATTCCGTAACCGGCCTTCTGATCGTCGGCGATCCTACCTTCGGTTAACCTCCGAAGATGGGCTACCGAATTCTTCATCGAACGATGGTCTGATGGACTGAACGAAACAGGAATCTTCCTGAGAATGCCTTTGTCACGGAAGCAAATTTTGTAGTGAGTAGCGCCACCCTCATACCAAATCTCGTTAATCCCGGCCTCTTCCAGCACACCATTCAGGGATTCAAGTAACCCCTTTGGGAAGTGCCGTAATTTGAGTTTGGTCCTTTTGCGAGCTTTCATCCCTGCTCTCCTTTTTTGTCGGGCTGGTGGGTGGGGAAGCGTCGAAGCTAGGGGCAACAGTAGCTTCCCCACCCGGTCCTCGCCTGCCGCTCAACAGGCGAAGCTCAAAAAGCTGCGTGCGTCACCACCGACATCGTGAGATCGCGCAGTCTGATTTCCTTCAGCGATTTGGAGTTCTTACCCTCACCGGTTTTCGTCGCCTTGCGCTTTTTGTTGTGCGCCGACAGCAACTCCATGCCGGCAGAGGAGCCGCCCACCATCACTTGACCCCGTCGCGCTTCGAAGCGTCGTTTTCGGCGAGCACACGTTTCGGCCCCAAGCTCGCATCGAGCCGACCAGCTTTGATGCGAACGTTGTAAGCATCGACTATACACCCAGCGACACCTTCGGTCACCGAGCAACGAGTCATCACGCGGCGGGACTTCGCATGAGAAAGAAAGTGGATCGCCGGGGGGCCGCGCCTTAGAACCTTGATAACCCGTTCGGTCTTGACGTTATCGCCATGCCGATACAGGAAAGATGCCACGCCTCCCATCAGCGTCGAATCAAGGGCCTCCCTGGAACGCCCCCACGCATCGATCATGATCGCCAACGTCTTCCGCAGAACGTCTGCGCCAAACCGCAGGTGAATCCGCTCCACGGTGGAGATGCCTCGCACCGTACCCGAACCTCGGGATCGCCCGACCGCGAGACCGAAGCTATCGAGAATCTCCTTGATCTCGACCTGGGCCGGCAGCTTGGCAGAGACGGCGGTCTTGAAGGCTTCCGTGGCCGGAACGCCACCGCGATTCTTGTTCCGGTCGTAGAAAATCTTTGCAGCGAGCGCCACATCCTTGGTGTGAATGATCTCGCAATGAACCTCGGCGCCGCCACCACCGAGCGTTCGCATGCACTCAACACGGTTCTGACCATCAATCAAGTGATAGACGCCATCTTCGGGCGTGAAACAAACCGTGATGGTGCCGAACGACAGTGGATCAAACTCACGAATGAGTTTCTTCACGAAGGCAGGGCGCACCAAGCGCTGAGCCTCGTCCCAGTAAACCATGAGGGCGGCGACCGGCAGGTAATCATGCGTGATCTTCGTGTCGCCCTCGATTCCCTTTACGTTCATGTAATTCATCGACTAGCTCCCTTCAGTTTCCGTCGAAGTTTGGATATGTGCCTCGCCGCCGTCGCCAAATCGGCGAGCGCCTTGTCTCTTTCGGCAGGCGTCAAAAGGACGCGCTCTACGTGTGGGGTCGCCGCGCACGCGCCAGCAACATAATTTATCTGCGTCCAAAACCTCTCCATACGCTCAGCTTCGATTCTGGACCGTCGCCTTGTCGAACGCGCCCGTTCCGACCCCCAAACGCGAACGGCAAGTTGTTCAATCGCGGGCGCAGCGTTTTTGATTCGACCGGTACTGACGATCAAGTCCATGGCCTCGCGAGCGGCCCGCTTCTCGGCCTTGTTCAGCCTCTCGTTGCTGAGTAGAGCGGCAAGATCGCAAAGCTTCGCGACGGTCTTAGCGTCGGCGCCAAACTTTTCCTTCAGCTTGTACTGATCATGGCCCTCCTCATGGAGGCGAAGCATCTCGACCGCCAACGACTCAACCGTCTCCATCCCTTTCGGGACCTCGATGCGGCCTCCCGTCATACCGTCATAAGCGCCATCAGTCGAGGCCTTCATAGGCGCCATCAGTTCGAGGACGTAGGTCTTTTTTTCGACGGACTTTTGCTTGGTCTTGGAAGGCGACTTCGCCGCCTTGGCACTCTTGACCATACTCACACTCCCTATCTCAACGCCCCTCCTACAGAACAAAACGGAAAGCTAATTTAGTTAGCTCTCCGAGCTAATAGTTTTTGTTAAGATTTCCCATTTTTCTTTTTTTCTTGATCCCTCCTGGGGCGAGGGGGCCAGGACCGCCCCGCCTTGACCAGTGCCCGCCGCGCAATTTCACGAGCGTCGTGGCCGGAGAACGGACAGCCGTTACCCGGCTTCCCCACCGCAATCTCAGCCAGCGCCTCGGCAAGAGGCTCCGAGTTATCCAATGCACTCAACGAACATTCTCCCTCACGTTCCTGGCGGTGATCGGCAGGCAGAACATCAACGCGGTATCCGGGGCCAATGCGCTTCCGACCGACCTTCCGTCTACCGCGTCCTGACATCCGGTCATCGTCTCGATCTCCATCCGAATGGCGTGATAGCCGACCGCCAGCACCGTGGTCACAATGATGATTGTCAGAGTCGCTTTCATCGAATCAGTGTCCGCTTCATAAGATCGACGGCGTAATCGCTCAGTTCGCGCATGCGACTAGTGAACACGGCCATCGCTATTTCCCCGCCTTGCCTCTAGTGACGGCGGCAATCGAGGTGATGCCGATAGCCTCATCCTTGGTCGCGACGACACATCGATGGCTGGAGTCGGCCTGGAGGGTGAATTCGTAGACGTGGGGATTAAGCCCCAGGGGTGATCGAGTTCGTAGAGAGCCTCCGGCTGCTCGACGATGTGATCGCCTTCCTCGCACCCGGTCAGAGCCAGGGCGGCGGCAAGAAACAGAATCGCGTAGATAATCCACTCGGTCATTCAGTAAACCCAAACGCACCCTCCTACAGGTGATTCGCAGAGGTTAACAGGACCCTAACGACCGAGCAAGCACCTTTTGTATTTTTTTGATGGAATAACGCGAGACAGAGTTAAGCCACACGAAATCAAATGAAACGGGACGGAACGAGCCAGCCTGATCCGAGTTGCATTGACGCCGGTCATGATCTTGAGGTTGGCGCGGTTCACGTCGGTCAAGGCGGCGACCTTCTCGCGGTGGAAGCTCAGCGGCATTTCGTGCCGGACCAGCCAATACTCGTGCAGTTCGTCGAGAGACTTTTTCATAGGACGAAGCCGGTGCCGGTCGAGACGGCGGGGAAAGTCCCTGGGGAAGGGGCCTCACGTAACGTCGCCTCCGAGAGGCTCGCCTTCAGCCTTTTGATGGCTCTCTCTTGCAGGGCGATCTTCATGTGGAGTCGGCTGATGCGAAGCCGCTGCTCCATGTTGCGGTTTCCCAGCCAGTCGTTCTCGCCCTGGAGGCTGGCCTTCTCCATGGTGAGCTTCTCCAAGGCGTTGGCGATTTCCGCGCTCCAGCCCTTTTTGTAGTGACTGGCGCCTCGCCTGAGATCGGAAATCATGTGGTAAACGAAATCAGCCATTGAGCATCACCGATTTCTGTCGATCCCAAGGATGGACCGTCTTCACTTGATAGACAGGCGTGTTCCGAGCGTGGCTTATCCGGGTTTTCGTGGTCTGCCAGTCGATCTGGACTAGCAGGCCTTTGTTGATCCCGCTCTTGATAAGAGGACCCCAGGCGTTGTGATGATGCGGCGGCGGAACGCCCAAATGACGCATCATGTAGAGACGGATATCCTCGCCGGTCATCCTGGCATCGGGCGGCAAGTGATCCAACGCCGCTTTGGCGATGTCTTTCCAGGGGCCAGCGTTGACGGTCACTTTCGCCATCGCTTTATCTCGCTCGGCCTTTGTCCACTCAGCGGAATATTGCGCCCCACAAGAGCAGGGAATCCCTTTGCAGACCCCGCAGCGATAATTTGAAATCACCATCGCCAACCTCCAATCAGACCTCGTGCGTGCCTTCGACGCCTCGGGTCTCGCGATCAGCGGTGCGATCTTCAAGGACCCGGAGCGCTTCGATCAGGTGGACAACTGCATCTAAGTGCCTCCCTTTTATTCGGGCTGAACTCGGTAGATTTCAGCAGCTACAACGTCTTCCGCTGCGGTACGAAAAGAACGACCAGCGCTCGGTCGCCGGCTTACCGGTGACGGTCTCGTAATCGTCCCAAAATCCGTCATAGATACCGACACCCTCGAAACGACCGCCGTCGATCATTGATTCGATACCGCTCTCTTGGAAGTCTTCGGCGGCTTCCAGCAATCTGGAATACGAAAGTCCGAGTTCAGCGGCGAAACTCATCAGCCGCCTGACGGCCTCTGAACTATGGTCGGCCCCCAAATTGAGGGAGGCGGATTCGGTACCATGAAATGCCGGGTGGGTCCATTGATGGCGGAGGCTCGTAATGGTGTTCGGGTAGAGCATCATCCAGCAAAGATCGCTCTCGAGCACAGGACGGGTCAGGAACGGATCAATGATGCCGATAGGTCCAGCTTCGGCCTCGGGATGGACGACAATGATAGCGTCATTTCCGAGGGGTATCAGGCGTTTGTAGTGTTTGTCGTAGTGAACGATCCCGACGTGCTGGCCAGCATGAAGATTGCCGCCGGCACGAACACAAACCACGGCGATGTGGATCGCGTCGAGAGGCTCGGGCGCACTAAGAGTTTTCCCCAGAATGGGGGGGTCGGTAGCCATTTTCATTACCCTCCTACAGGTAGATCGAACCGGTCACATAACTTTCACTCCGATATCAAAGCTCAGCTATCGATTCGCCACCACCAAAACATACGGGTGACGGCCATGTCAACTTCGATGAAGATTGGGTGCCAAATAGATGGTTGGGCTGGGGCTTTGATGCACACTTGCTGATTACGCCGATGCGAAGCGGCTTCCCGAAACGGTCGTCCGCAGCATGGGTTTGGGCATGCGCGACCTGTTCGAGAGAGAGAGAGAGAGGG
>Ga0209349_1000238_pt1 | contig 30516 bp, 22 predicted proteins | sample ETNvirnome_2_130_FD_184067 | JGI IMG/M metagenome (GOLD analysis project Ga0209349, IMG submission 184067) | Marine viral communities from the Pacific Ocean - ETNP_2_130 (SPAdes) (version 2) | ecosystem: Environmental > Aquatic > Marine > Oceanic | place: Pacific Ocean | collected 2013-06-22
CAAGAAGCTTTGGCTCCTCCGGCTCCTCCTATGGCTGGAGGAATGGCTCCTCCAGGAATGGAAGGTCAAGTACCCCCAGGAGAAGGGGGTGAAGTTCCCCCAGTTCCACCTGGCGGGGGTGGTCAATTTCCCCCTCCGGGTGGTACACCGCCACCTGGTCAATAAAAAACTTAAAAAAGTTCAAAAAAAATAACTTAAAGGGTGTATATACTATACATGCCTCGGTCATATGAATAATTTCAGCAAAAATTTAGACTCCTTTTTCGGCTCCAGAGACAAACACCTTACTAAAATAAATGAGGCTGTCGACTATCTAAGCCGGTCTACTCGTGAGAATCTCGCAATTCTTAATATTGATTCTGAAAAGAGCCAAATTTCTATGGTTTCGGAATCTGATAATTTAATTAATTGCCGATTTAACATTGTAGGGGGCACGGTAAGGTTGGACCAATTCTCATCGGAAAAACTTTCCGAAGTTTTATCTGATACGTATATGGATTCCTACGCTTCAAATAAGGTGTCCGACTTCGTAAACTCCCTTCGAGAAAATAAATTTGAAAATGCCGATACAAATTTCTCCGACCTTCTAACAGCGTTTACTAACAGGAGTCAAGTAAGCGAGTATAGAGCGCAGGTAGGTAAAGCTAAGGAGTCATTAGACAAAAATATCTTCGAAACTGATAATGAGAAGTTTAGCCAACTTAAAGAGCTTACAGGGAATATCAAAAATGAAATAAACAATATTGAAGAATTTGATATGGATATTATTAATGCGTTGAAACTGAACAACGCGATGGCTAAAGCTTTTAATCTTCCAAAACAAGACCTTGAAACGCTACAAGAAGTAATTGTACCCCAAGATAGCAAGTCTTCTTTATACCAAATGATTTCTGAAAATGAATTGGTTCGGAAAGAAATTATAAACGCAAAAGGGAACCTGGCCGGAGCATGGCATAGTAACTCTGCGATTTCCGAGTTGGCATCATGTATTTATGAAAATGAAGACCTTGTTGGGGAAAAACTACTTACGGTTGTTGAGGAAATTCCTTATTTTGCGCTAGCTAGTAAACGTGAAATCCAAGAGGTTCTAGCGTCTACATATGAGGTTATCAACCCAGGTACAGTATCCACAAAAGATATCCGGCAGTATACATCTAAGCTATTTGAAGCTAAAAAGCCACTTAAAGAAGTTATCGTAGAAATGCTGAATATTAATTATGGTATCAATATTAACAACCTTAAGATGGTTCCGTCTTTCAAAACATTAGCTGAAACTCAATCTTCCCTCTTTACCCTCCTTTCTGAGCACCTCGAAAAGGGGGGTCTTTGCCAGAAAACTGCAAAAGAATTTGGCTCATACTTAAGGAACAAGAGCGGCGTCGGGGTATTGGATGTGTCTGATTTTGTAATGGAGTTGTTTAGCGACATCTCCCTTGAAGACGAAGATTTAACTCACTTCATGAAGCCTGTAAACTTGCAAGAGGCAATTAAAGACCTCATGAAAGGCAAGGACAAGGACGAAGATGAGCATAAGGAACGCAGTAACGATGATGAGGACGACCCTGTAGACGCTAAAAAATTAAAAGCGGTTGCTAAAAAAGCTAAGGACATCGCATCAAAACTAAAAGGTGAGGACCCTGAAAAAGATGATGATGGCGAAAAAGATGGAGATGATACTGAGGCGGACAAGGATGTTGACGGCGACGGTGATGTTGATAACGTAGACAAAAAGGTAACCGGCGAGAAGAAAGACATCAAAAAGGCTATGAAGGAAAAGCAAGCCAAGGACAAGAAAGGCGAGAAAGAAATAGAGGAAAGCAAATGGGAGAGTGGAATCGGTAAATATAGTGCTGAAAGAGTACAAGACTTCACACCCCCTACCAAGGAGGAAGTTGAGGCAGAGCGCAAAAGGAGAAAGAAAGCTGGCTTAAACCCGGATGGAAGTAAAAGAAAAAAGAAAGACTTGAAGGAACAAGCAGAGATGGAACAAGCAGAGATGGAACAAGGCCCTGCACCCGAAGAGGCTGGTATGGGAGAAGAGATTCCTTCAACAGGAGACGACTCCCCTGAAATGCCCGGCTTGTCTGACGATGAGATGACCGATTTGGTATCGGACTTAGAAACCATTTTCCAAGATATTGATTTCTCTAAAGGACAGGAAGTATCTCAAGAGGAACAAGCAGAGGAGGACGAAGCCATAGCTATGGAAGAAAAAGAATCTGAGCTAGCTCAAGCGCAACAAGACCTACAATCTGCCCAGGAAAAGGTGAACTCTATGATGGTTGACCCTGAAGGAAAAGTTACGGAAGCTAGTAAAGGCTATGATGAAGACGATGTAAAAACCGCCAAGCGTCAAGTTAGGCGGGATAACGAGGGAGAAGGATGGCTTCACTCAGATGAAGACCCTACTTTTAAAGCATCGCTAAAAGGTGAACTGGCTAGGGGAACAAAAGAAGGTGCGTATAAACGGCGTACAAAAAAGAAAACAGCAAAAAGGATTCCCAAAGCGGATTAAATAAGTTTACTCTATCTACAGAGCATTATTAAAAGATTTGAGGAGGAAACTGTTCTTCTAAGCGCTGGCGCAGTTGTTCCTCGGTCACAGGTTGCTGTCTCCCTGTCAGCTCCTCCTTAGGAATAAGTATTGCCACCGTATTTGGTGGAACCACGATGTACGTGGCACGGTCCGTTTTGGTGCTGCAGGAAAGTAAAGCTACTGCTGTTAAAAATATGGTGATGTATTTCATGTTTTCTTGGTCGGTTGCACTATTATTTAGTCTGGCTTACAAAGACAAAGAAAAAGTGAGGCAGCAGAAGAAGTACCAGAAGTTTAATTATCTTCATCCTCTAAGACGTATTCCTGTTTAAGCCAATTAAGCAGTGCGTCCACATGCTTGTCTCGGACAAGTGTAAGTTGGCTGATAATATTAGTTAAAGATTTTACGGAGTCCTCTGTAATCATGTTACTGTCCAACAGCTTTCGGAGGTTTAAAAGAACATCCGCATACTCAACGGCATCAAATTCCGTCAGCTGGTTAACTTTGTATTTCTTTTTTTTACGTTCCATGTTCGTCTACGGCGAAGTTTAAGGATTTGTAAGACTTAACCCGTTCTTTAGAGTGCTTTGAAAGGTAAGGGGCTTCATCTTTAAAATCAAAGATATATACCTTTCTCTTGGACTCATGGGTTCTTAATGCGCGCCCAAGAGCTTGCAAGGTGGCGATTTCCGATTTTAAGCCACGGGCATTAACTAAATGAGTTATTTCTGGAATATCAACGCCAGTTTGAAAAATTGTTGTAGCAATAAGAACTGAGGTCTCGGAATCAACAAATTCTTTAACAGTCGAGTTCCTTACAGATAAACCGTCCTTGCCCTCAAGTTTTAAAGAGTCTGGAATGAGCTCTTGTAATACTTTAGCATGGTTTAAGTCCTTTACCAAGATTAAAGTTTTCGAGGGCACTTTTTGTACTTTTGCAACAATAGAAGCAATTAAGCCATTCCGTAATTCATTTTCAGTAATAGCTTTACGGTATATATCAATATAAGAATCTCCTGCCTCAAAAGGAACCGAAGGTGCTGGAAGGATGTGTATTTTAGGTTTTGTTAAAAATCCCAAATCCACAAGTTCTGATGCGTCAACTTCAGTAACAACACTTCCTAAGGCTGAAATTAGATTAAGTTTAGCTATTTTATCTGAGGGAACTGTTGCTGTCATACCAATTCTGTAGGAGGCTTTAGGGAATGATTTTATAACCTTTGTAGAAAATTTTCCTTTAGAAAATTCATGAACTTCATCAAAGATTATAAACTCTGAATGTTTTAGGTGAGTATCAAGGACTTTATCAATAGATTGTACAGTACACAAGGTTATGGGTTTGATATCAACACCCTCACCAAAAGCTACCCCAACATCAAAACCATGCTTAGTAAGAAATTCATAAGTCTGATAAACTAACTGTTTCTTATTAAAAATCACCAGACCAATATGATTTTCTAAAGCTTTTAAAAGTCCCGCAAGAATTACTGTTTTACCTGAACCAGTAGGAGCTTGTAATATACAGCCTTTCTTCTTTAAAGCTTTTTCTATTAATATTTTTTGATAATCTCTATATTCAATTGAAGATAAAGAATAATCATTTATTAATATATCCTTTCTATTATCTTCTATTTTATATTTTAATCCTGCTATTGTTAAATCTTCCTTTATATATGATAGCAAACCGGAACCGAATTTTCCTGTCTTTTTTTCAAAGAATTTTTTAGTCCCGTCCCAACGTCCTTGTTTATAAGAGGATACGAATTTGTATCCGTCAACTTTTATTTTATATTTTTTTTCTAAAATATTTTTTAACTTCTCGTTGTTAGTTTCTAAAATTGACGTAAGATTATTAACAATTATCTTCATAGACGTACTATTATATACTGTCATTATAGTCCCTTATGACCAATTCTAATTATGTTTGGAAAAGATAAAGAAAAAAATATTGTCGATATAGCGAAAGATTTCGAAGTGAGTAGCCCTACACCAGAACCTGATAGCGGGGATTATAGACCTCCCGTGGCTGCTGATAGTTCTGTTCCAGAGGTTACCCATATTAAGGATGCTCTGGCGTCTCTCCTTGAAAACGTTGAAACTAAAGATACCTACGTGGAGTTCAACCTCCCTTCTATGGGTAAATTTTACAAAGGATACGATAAGGAAACCATAGGTGTTCGACCTTTAAAGTTCTCCGACGAAAAAAGAATCCAGCAATCAGCTGTTGGTGACAGAGCTTTAGATGCGTTGAACGCTGTATTAGCATCCTGTCTGAGAGGGCCAAACTTTATGGAATTAACCATTCCGGACAAACTTTATGCTTTGTATCGATTACGTCAGATTTCATACGGCTCTACGTACTCTTTCCCCCAGAAGTGTGAATCGTGCAAGAAAGAGAACGAAATTAATTACGAACTATCCTCGATGAAAGTGGACTACCTCGCGGGCAGCCCAGAGGAATTACTCACTGTTGTTCTCCCAGACTCTAAAAAGACCGCGGTCGTCAAATCTCTTAGGGTTAAGGATGAGGACAAGATGACCTCCATGAAGGATGTTATTCAAACTCTTCCTGATTGGATTGAGAGGATTGAGGAGCATAAGGACCCAAATATTATCTCCCTTTTTGTGGAGGGTACCACCGTAAGGGATGTAGCTGCTCTGCGCAAAGCAATCTATTCTCCCCCTTATGGTATGGATTCCGAGTATAATTTCTTCTGCCAAGATTGTGGGACAAAGAATGAAATGAATATTGGTATTAACGCAAATTTTTTCTTCACGAGCTAGAAGCACGCGTTGAGGGGCGTATTTTAGATGTGGAAGCCTACACCCTCGTGAAGCAGTTAAAATTTGATTACACCTCAGTCCAGCACATGTCTTCCCTTGACCGGAAGCATTTTCTACAGTTATATGGGAAGGAAATGAAACTTAGAAAAGAATCTATGGAATCCATGAAAAACAACCGCTACAGGAGGTAGATAAAATCGGCATAATGGTAACTAAAATTACTATATAAATTATGTCACCCCCCGCTTATTCTGTAACCGGCACTGTCGGGTCAGTCACCGGCGCCGATTTCCATGCCTCAGCTGATGATATCCATGTGTTCCGCCAGGAGCAAGATTGCGTAATTCATTACGAAGTAATCCAATACTCAAATACCCATCGGAAGAAAGCTTGGCCCCCGCTACCCTCAACAGCGTCAGGTCTTCATATTACTGTTGGCCACTCCGTCCACGGAACCTCCATTTTTACTTATCAGTCTGCGGGGAACCCGTGGGTATACCTGCAACAAACTTACCAATTCAGTGGTACGGGCGGGGGGACCACCAGCGGGTTGGGCCTTTCAGGTATGATATATTGCCCTGACAATTATGGGGTTCACCAAAGAGCGTATAAGCCAGGGGTTGATACCACCTACCGAAGTTGGATTGTGTATGACGACTTCATTCTCCCTTATACGAATCACAATATCATTGATGGCGCAGACGAGGGCGTCGCTGCTCAATTAGTTGTTCGAGCATTTATAAAAAGCATTGGGATTGGCGGAGCTGGTTTTAACATAAATGGAGATGGAACTCCCGCCAATCCGTATTGGAGATCCGACCTCGTGGTTTAGCGTGTAATGTGTAATACATTATGAAAATTAACAACATTACTGTAGTTCCTCGGAACAACCGTCCTACTGTTTTAGGTAAGACGGCGTTGGAACTGTATTACATTAAGGGTGGAGTGTACACTGACCCTTACCAAGTTTGCTCTGTTATTTTAGTCCCGGATACTGTTACGTCCAGCACGTACCATAAGACCATCACAAACGGGGACCCAGAGCGTTATTTGGATTATGAGTCTTCTAGCACACGTTATGGTAATGTCGCGTCAGGGGTTGTCTCTGCGGTTGACATGCGATGGCGTAATGTGGTGTCCGCGACACAGGAACATGTGTCTGACCCCGACGCGACAGAGTTTGAGACAGTTAATTACAAAGGGGATGTTAGTTCTGCAAGTGGGATTTTCAAAATTGGTGAGGGGCATTTCGCTGTTGTGCTTCAGCCTGAAGGTCTTTACGTATCATCCGAGTACTTGAATGACATCGAGTTTGCAAATTCCGGAACTGCGACTCAATCCGCGTCTGGGGTAGGAAAATATTATGATATCTGGGTAATTGTTGATAATGAAGGAGCTTCGCCAAAAGCTTACATTAATAAGGTAAGCTTGTTTAATGACACAATTATGGCTATGGCGGAGCCTTTAAGTTTTACTTCTAAAAATCAATTAGTTCAGAAATACGTAAATGTTGGGAGTAACGTAAAACTTAAGGTTAAGACAGAGATTTCGCTAATGGACAAAAATATCCCACTAGACATCCGAAGTATTTTTTCTGACTCGGTAATCCAATCCGCCGAGATAAAGATTCGTAAATACGATGAGAATGGAGGGGGATGGTCTCAGTTGCAAGATTGGTCCGATGTCGATTTCATCACATCAAGTGATACTATGTTATACGGGTACACCTTCTCAACTGTTGGGAGGTACGATGTTCAAGTCAAATATACCTTAATGGACGAGACTATCTATAGCGACAAATGGAATTTAGTTTGCCGATAAGGCTTGGGACACGAAAAAGCTAAAGTTCATTGCCCTAGTACTTTGTGATATATATTCGTACATCTTACTGGCGTCCTTAATGTCTATGTGGAACGCGTTCCAGTCCTTGTAATCTTCTGGAGGTTGCACTTGTTGGATGTTTGGCGTGTTTAACCTAAGCAAGAGATTACGAGCTTTTTCAGCTCCCACTTTCCCGGCGTCATCATTATCAAAACTTAGAATTATTTTGCGTCCTCGGAGTTCCCGAGCTTGGGTGTAGGACATCATGCTCCCCTGAATACACGTAGCGTTTAGCCCGTTCAGCTGTAATGTTATAGCATCTAGAGGACCTTCGGTCACTATTACGTAATCTAACATTTCGTTAAATGGGAATAGTATTTCACTAGACTTAACTCCATGCGTAGCCTTTCCTGGGTTAAGATACTTCATTCCGTATGAGGATAAGTTTCTGGCCTGAAAGTAAACCATATCACCTTTGTACTTATAAGGGATAATTAACCGGTTGACGTATTTGCCTTCCATTCCTACATAAAATGGGAAGTCTTGCAACCCACGAGTTATAACCATTTTAGATGCTACTCGTTCCGATAGGGAGTCTGAAATTAAAGCTGATGAAATATTCAGTTTTTTGAAGTTTTTAAACTCTTCGTCGATTTCAGACTGACTGTTTGAAATGCTTTCCTGTCGGACGGTCGACACGTCAAACAACGCTTCTGGGGAATCGAACAACTTCCGACCTACATACTTATGAGCTTCCTGTTCTGAGATTCCTTCAATGTGGGATATCAGCTGTGGGAAGTTACCGGTCTCTTTGGACTTGAAGTCTTGCCACAATCCCGTGGCCATGTTAATGGACATATGCTTCTTTTTATCCTCAACGAATATTGAGTCTACTAAGAATTCTTGATTATTTACTAAAAAAGATTCAAATTTCTCGTGTAAATATTCTTTAATAATACTGGATGGAATTTTCATATGTTTATAGATAAAGTATCTCCTAGTAAAATTAAAGTCTTCGATGAGTGTAAAGCGAAATATAAATTTAAATATATTCATTATTTGAAGGAAGAGTATAACGAAAACCTGTCAACCGACGCTTTACAGTTCGGACAGTTCATACATAAGGTCCTGGAAGACGGGGTTAATTGTAAGTCCTATGATGAATTGGTTGAGATTGCCAAATCAGTACGTAGTCAGTACACCTTCTCCAAGGAAAAGGAAAGACTCACAGAGTCGTCGCTTAGGAATTTTATTATGTTTAATAAAAGCCTAACGGACACCGTAAGCACTGAAATGAGTTTCTCGGTACCTTCCCCTTGCGAAGGGTACCATATCAACGGAATTATTGACCGGATAGTTATGGGGAAAACGGGAGACCTTTTAGTTATTGATTACAAGACTAGCAAAAGGCCAGCCGCAAAAAAGGACTTGTACCACGATGCTCAGATGCAGATGTACGCGTACGCCATTCATAAAATGTATGATGTCCCTGTAGACAGGGTGACCGTGGCTCACTACTACCCTCACTTAGATAAGTTCGTTTCTATTAAGTATTCTTCCAAACACATTGCCTTATTTTTGAATGCGCAGAAGGGTAAGGTCTGGGATATTCGAAAAAGAAAAAAGGATGATTTTCATCCTGTTACGAACCGTTTCTGTGACTGGTGCGGATATAAGGGCCTTTGCCCAGCCTACGGAGCCGACCCTAATAAGGTTGATGAGCTTATAGAGGAGATAGGAAAGAAGCGTAGGCACGAGAAGCGCCTGAGAGGTCATTTTACTAAGAAGGATAACCCCTGAGCTAAATGCTAGTGGGATAGTTATTTCACTTTCCTATCATCGATTACGAGTGGCCTATACAATCTTACGTTTATGCAGGAAAAGAAATCATCCACATAGTCTGGTCCGTAATTAAATTTTCTGGTATAGGTGGCTACTAGTGTGGAGAGTTTGAACGGTTTTTGCCGCTTTAGTGCCGTTATTATTTTTTGTTGGAAGATATTTACGAATGACGTGGAAAATCTGTGTTTCCATTTGTCCCTGAATTCAAATGACAAAGCATAGTCTATTTGCTCCAGGAATTCTGATATCTCTATTGATAGGTTGTCCACGATATATAATAGAGGGGTTTAAAATAAATTGTTACCTTTTTATAATAAAGTTTTAGAGGACTCTAAGTTCAGATTAGGCACTGTTACGCGGATGCCTTCGTTTGCGTCGAACTTGTACACGTTTCACTACAGGAGTAAAACCGGAAATGAGAGCTCTCCTTTTGTAATGCTTATAATGAGTGAAAGGTCGGGGAACGCAATATTCACAGCAAAAAACGGATTTAGGTACATGCTTGCTATTAATTTACAGTATATTACTAGCGCTGAAACTAGGAATCTCCTCATTGAACGCCTCGAAGGCAGAGGTCCTATATCATGGAAGCACGCTCTGACTGTTGGTAGATTTTTTACTAAAAAGTCCGAAACGATGTTTGGGGCCCAAAACCCAGGAATGATGAAACCTTTGGTATCCCCCCTTATGCCTCATGAGGATGCAGGAGTTTCAAGGTTTTCTAAAAATGCTGCTAAGTATTTCATACGTCAATATGATATCCGTAAGCTAAGAGACCTTTCTGTTGTTGACCCTGCTAAATACTTAGAAGGGATGGGACATTCCACCTAATCTTATGGCAAATAGACAAGAAGAACTAGTCCTCGCAATGGAAGAGCTTACTGGCACAATGAAGCGCCAGTCCTCTATTACAGAGACTATGGGGCAAGCCATCCAATCAGCGATGACGTCTTCTGAGAACCTTAAAGCTGCAATGCTTAAGACAGGAAGTTTTCAGGAAAACAAAATGCTTGGAGCTATTAAGGACCTATCAGATATGCCAGGTCGTGTTGATAAAGTTATCCAAAATATGGGACAATTCCTAAACCAAGGTTTGGGACAACATACCAATACCTTCCACAAGGTTGTCAGTCAAATTACCGCTCTTGGGCTGGATAATGGACCCTTCCTCCAATTAGCACGTTCAATGAATTCCAAGATGGGCATGTCCTTAGACCAACAGACCGAGCAGTTGAAATCTTTAATGAATCTTCGAGTTGTTACAGGTCAAAATCCTGAGTTAATGGCTAAGGCATTAGCTGCTCAATCTCAAACTTTCGAACAAGCTGCTGGTATTTGGGGTCCTGGATTCTCTGAAAAATTAATGAACTCTATGAAAATCATGGCTCGTGGCGACCAAGGTCAAGAGATGGTTGCTAAGATGATGAATATGTTAAAGCCGTTGCTAGAAGCCGGACCTGAAGGCATGGCTAAGAGAGCAGCCCTAAACCAAGGAAGAGGACCTAAGCTTCACGAGAACATGTCACAGCAGGAGATGATACAGTGGATAATGACTTCGATGGAGTCTATGGGTTCTAACCCCGCATTCCAATCCGCTATTACTCGAAGCGTGACAGGTGGAGGTCTTCTAGGTATGGGAGGTGGAGCTGAATTCCAGACAGCTCAGCAAATGCGCTCGAGATTAAAGGGGCAAACTGCTGGAAGTTTAATGGCGGACTTAGCAAGAACAGGGGGAGATATGGATGACCTTGCTAAAGCCGCGCCAGGTGGGAAGCTTGGTCAAAGCGTTGACCAACTACTATCGACAAAACTAGCCAATCTCATTAACCCATGGGCTGACGCTCTCCCTGAAGCAATTACAATCGTTATGAAGTCTTTGGATGGGCTGGCTGAATCTGCTGCCGGCTTATCTACCAAGTTCGCAGGATGGGTGAAAGGAAAAGCAAACCAAGGAGCTGGCACATTAGCCGGCATGATTTCCTCCTTGCGCGGAGGATCAGCGGATTTAGGGGGGATGCTGGGAGGATTGCTGTCAGGTGGAGGAGGTATGTTATCTGGAGCGGGCTCTATGCTTGGCGAGGGACTAGACCATATGGGGGCAGGTGGCGACTTTTTGAAAAGCGGTTGGAAAGTACTATCTAACTCTGTCATGCTTCTTGTAAAGGCTTTCACCGAAGGTGGAGTTTTTGGGGCTTTAGGGGGTATAATCAAAGGTTTCTGGGACTGGATGGTGGCCGCAATACCGCACTACCTTACAGGCTTTTCGGAGTTACTGGGAGCCAAGGTAGCGTCGTTGGTGGCGGAAGGCAAGGCGTTGGTTGATCATCTCCTGGCTTCTGCGTTCGCTTGGGGTGACTATTTTATCGAGATGATCAAAATGAATATGGATATGCTATGGGCTGATATTTCTCGTTCCATTAAGATCTTCAACTGGGAATTTGCGGCTACCAAGCTAAGTTCTGAAGAAATTGAAGATTTGTCCGCAAGCAGTATCACAGGCCGACGCGACGCGGCACTCAACACAGCCAATACAGACCGCAGTGTGGCCCTTATGCAGTCCGACAGAGCCTTGGCAAATGTGGAAGATTATGGAATTTTGGCACATGATAGCACGGATATGAAGGTGGCAAGCGATTTAATGTCCTATTCCCTTCAAGATTTGAAGGATGCCTTTACTGCAGGACCCCAAGCTGAAAGGCTCCAGAATATTGAAGGCGGTTTGGAGGACATGTGGAAAATATCCAAAGATGCCTGGGGTGAGGTATTAGAATGGGTGAGAGCGAACTAATAATATGGTAGGAGGACATAGAAAATCAGCAATGGGTGCCATTACTATAGATGGCGCCGGGACTATCCCTATTTATGAGAACCCAAAGATTAGGGAAGGAAAGAAGGCAGGGTACAACAGGACTAATATTTTCAAACGTAGTGAGCCTGTTCGTCTGTGGGTGGGGTCTACTGCTATGACATTGGACGTAGAAATTAAGTATACCTTACCCCACATGGTAACTCTTGGAGGTGCCGGGATTGTACAGTCAGCAGTAGAAGCTGCTCGCAAATCTGTTGAGCCCAGAGGAAAGAAAGGGCCTGGTGTTGCCAGACTTACGATGTATGGAGCTTTAGTTAAATACCCTCCATGTATTATTACTGACTACGAGTTAGATGCTTCTTATGACCAAGGAGCGTACGGTCACGATTCTCGCGTAATTATTTTACGATTAAAAATGGAAGAATACCATGGACTCGACTAATGACCAACCCACACGAAATTTTTAATGCGTCCTCCATAACCCACAGGGATAAGCCTCTTTCTGTGTTATCCCCCTCCCCGGAATATACTAATTTTATTGAAAATCTGGATAACAATACTTATAAAGTTGCTATTATACCTGAAGGGGTGGATGGACGCCCAGATTTGCTTGCTTACCAAATTTACGGGACCGAAAAACTATGGTGGGCTATTATGCTCGCGAATAGGATTGACGACGTAACCACACAATTAGTAGCAGGCAAGAAGGTTTTTGTTCCATACATTCCTGGAATTGCTTTTGTTATTGATTGATTAATGGTTATTGCTGCTACAAACGACGGACCTGCATTCGTTAAAGCCCGCGCTTTAAGTGGTGACGGCGGGGATGACCCATTTGATTTGAAAAACACAATGCGGGAGTTCCGCATGCAAATGGGCGCTTCTAAATCCGGAGGAGGTAGAATTTGTGAACTCTCCCTAATAGCCCCCTCAGCCTCCACTGAGAATAAACTTCTTTCTTTTCTTGGTAAAAATCGTGAGGAGAATTGTTACGAGTTTGAATGGGGTTGGGAAGGTGGGGGCAAGTCAGATAAGGTTCTCGCGCAGTTTGTGAACGTGGACTATACAATGAATCTTGGTAGCGAAATCACGATGAAGGTTACGTTTGCTGTTACAGACAATCAAATTAAAAACTCACTGTCCGGAAAGAAAGCAACAAAAACTAGAAGGGTATCTTCTTTAGAGCCTGAGAAAGGGTTAGGGAAAACACTAGGCAAGTTAATTGCTAAAGTTTGCAAAGTTCCCGGGATGATTACCGCTGTTCACATACCTGAGTCGTTCCAGATTAACAGTAAGATGGGGGCTTTTGCAGACGCTATCAAAAACGGTTGGGAACCTTCCTCCAAAGAGGGTGGCGACGGAAAGCCTGGGAACTCCGAGGGTGCGGAAACATATGATGCGCGGGATATTCCAAACGTAAACGAGGGTCTTGCTAAAGATGAAGCCATGGCACAGGCTCTAGCGGAAAGCCCGTTTAGCTATAGTGCAGGGAAAGGAGACAAACGTTCCGACCCATCTAGCCCTGAGGGTCAGCTCAACTCGTTATGGGGAGGGGATAGGAGAGATGCCGCGGACAACCCCTGGGATAGGTACGGAAGAGATTATGATAACAGCCCCTTGGTAGGACAGTCTTCATTCTCTTTGGACATGAGGGACCCTTTTGATGTTTTATTAGGGGGCGAGGGGAAGCCTTTAGATGCTAACCCTACTCACCCTGATGATTTTATCCCAAGCATTCCAGGCGCAAGCGAAAGTATGGAATCATTTTCGTCCCTGCGCTCTGCCTTTAATTCTCAAGTAAACTTTTTTGAATGGGAGCGAAATTACCCGGGACAAATAGAATACTGGGTAAGAGGGGAAGCTCCTCGTGTTATCCAAGAACAAGCCCAGTCTAATCTTGCGACGTGGGCGAGGGATGAACAAGGCGCTTGGGATAGTTTTATTCCCTCGTTGGCTTATGTATCTAAATTCTGCAAGGTCATTGGTGACGGTTTGTCTAGCCCTAATATATTTGAAATACCCCCACAGGACGAGGAAACGACTGATGCGTTTGGTCCCGGAGTATGGATGTTCAGGCTATCCAACGAAGCTGTGGCGGATATTACCTTACACGTCTCGCGACAGTCTGCTAGACTTGATGTTGTTGATGGGTTAAACTCTTTGGAGTTTATGCCCCCTCCGCAATCGACTGCAAAAACAACTGGGCCCTATAAGGACGGACAATTTTTATATAATTCCTCTCCGTTTGATTCCGGGGGCTTCATGTATTCAACCGCGGGTGATGGAGATGGGAGTGACAGTGCGGGTGATGGTGGAAGTGATGGAGGTAAAAAAGCCCAAGTCGTTTTAGCTATTAAAGAAGGGGAAGACATTGAATCTTGGCTTGGTGGTATTATAACGTGGGTAAATGAGCTCGTCGGGGAGGGAGATATGCTATCCTATAGAATTTACGAAGGCGCCGATATAGGGAAGGAGCTTAAGAAAGCGGTCCAAAACCCAATGAAAGGCAAACTTTACTTAGTTATCGCACCTTTAAAAGATATGGGAACCGACAAAAGCAATATTAAATCTCAGTCATCGTTCCCTTGGATTGGGAAAAAAGACCTAAACATTACAGTTGGTGGTTGGCAAAGCATTGTCGAAGGGTTAAACGTAAATACCACCGTAGTAGCTGCTGTACCTTCGAAAGGTCAGGTAGACCAAGGTAAGCTGAAATCTAAAGGTGATGCTAAAAGCGGAGCCGGAGGGGATTCAGCACAGGACAAAAACAAAAAAGAGGTTTCTAAAGGCGATATTACGAAAGGCGCTGAGGCGGTGGGTTCAGGTCAAGTAGATAAAGCAGCCTCAGAGGTAACAAAAGACGACAGCGACAAAGCTAGTGCCAACGGGGAAGAAGTAGAAGCCGCGAAAGACCAGACGGGCTCTGTTGCCCCGAAGACCGCTGAAGCATCTAATAAGAAAAAAAAATCAGACGCTGCTAAAGCTAAATCTACTTTACAAGCAGTAAACTGGGGTAACGTTGCGTTTAAAGTTACAGTTACTTGTTTAGGGCTCCCGGAGATATCAGGGGTTAATGAGATTGCAAGGAATGTGAACTTAGATGTTCCGGATATTCGAGGAGGCTCAGGTTCCCACGGGCTGTCTGGTAATTATATGATTGTGGATTACGAACATGTTATTTCGACTGACCAAGGTTTTAAAACTAAGTTGGTATTATTTACCAAAACAGGTAACGAGTTTACAAGTTAAGATATGGGACTAGCCTCAAGATTATACTACTTGGAGAAACAAGTAACAGAGCTGGCCAACAGTTTAAAGAAAACCGCAGACACTAGCCCACAGGACGCTGCTATGTCTGATGCGGGAATGAACACCGACCTTGCCGTGGGAGGTATGGGGGAATTCCTAGGAAAGATCTTCATGGCTAGAGTAGTTAATTCGGCTGACACCCTTCACGGCGGTCACCTGAATGTGATTTGCGACCAGGTCCATGGTGACGAGGAGTTTACATGTAAGATGGCTACTCCCTTTGGTGGAGCTGGATACGGATTTTTCGGCGTCCCAGGGAGAGGAGCCTCAGTTTTAATCACAGAGGTCACGGGTGAAGGTTGGGTTTGGTTCTCGTGCGTGTATAATTTGGAAGTTGAGAAAGGTGGGATGGCGACTGTAGTAGACCCTAAAGGTGAAGGTTCTGAGGCGCAAAAACATGAAGCAGAGGACGAGCTCGCAAAATTAGGGAGAAAGGAAGGGGACCCGATGCAAATGACTCACGGGGTTCCAGAAAGCTTCCTGGTGTACGAAGACAATAACCAACCAGAGCAATACATTTGGAAAACTCCGAAAGGTAATAAAATTATTATGTCGGAGAAGCATACTGAAAACAGTGAAGAAAAACATATAACGATTCAATCTGTTGGAGGGAAAAGAATTATTCTGGATGATGGTGATGCTAGGACGACAATTGGGACTGAGCCTACTGTCCCTGAAGGACAGACAGGTGATAGGATTATTATTGCCGATGGAGATGAGTGGGAAGAGGAAGGGGGACCTAATAGAATTTGGATTCAGTCTACAGCGGGAGAAGCAGGTGTAGAAGATTCCATTCAAGTCTATGCTCGAAATAGTTTATTTTTAGAAGCCCGAGAAGGGAATATCAATATGACCGTACTTGACTCAGAAGTGGAAGACGCTCATATACTTATTACTAATTTGGCTGGCGGCAATTTGGAGATGGATATCGAAGAAGGTGATATCGCTGCTGCTGCCAAATATCGAATTTGTTTGAATGCTTGGAATGAGGACGACTCAGAGCCACACTTAGGTACGATTGGCATGAGGTCTAAAGGGTCTTTTTCGGTTAAGAATGGATTTGAAGGTGAAACTCAAAATCTACAAATGCACCATGAGTCCAAAACGATGACGGTAAACGCGGGCACTCAGGCTCTTGTTTTGATGGGTGGGTCAGAAACCCCAACAACACATTTAATGGGTAACACGGTGTATGTTACTGCTGAAGATTTGATTCTTTTAGACGCTGAGCGCATTGTTCTCAATGCCAACTCAATAGACTTAAATTATGGCAACCAAATTATAAATAGAACGTTTGACGATGCTTTTAATCTCCCAATGCTAGACGGACTTGCCCCTTGTGAGTTACTAGAGGATGATAAAGAAATAGAATTTTTATCCAATAATTCCGGAGCAGGTGGTGGAGCCTCACTTGCCGGAATGGGAAGTTTAGGGGGAGGTGGCGAAAACCTTACTCAGGACCCTGATACTGGAGGCGACACAGCTGGCCCACCTCCTCCTGGAGAAACTCCCGGTGAGGTCGGATTCGGTCTTAAGGGTGAGGATGGGGGCACCGGAATGGGTGGTGGAAGCGGTGGTGGTGGTGGTGGAAGCGGAGGCAGTGGTGGAAGTCCACCTCCTCCTCCTCCTGGAGGAGCTCCTCCTCCTCCTCCTCCTGGGCCATCGACTCCGACCACGCCGAGCACGCCCGGAGCAACTCCTCCTCCTCCTCCGCCAGGAACCCCAACTACACCTCCTGGAGGTGGCACGGCTCCTCCGCCAGGAGCCCCAACTACACCTCCGACACCCCCAACTCCCCCTACGATTGCTCTACCTCCAACGCCAACCACGCCTCGGGGACCAATCATCCCTTCCCCTCTTGGGGTGCCAGGCTTATTGGATGATGAGTTTGTTGACCCGCCAAACGACTACGGTGATGAAGATCACGGGGATCCTGGAACACCGCCGCCGCCTCCGACAGGCCCAACCGTCGATGTCACCGAAATCGACGAGCCTGATGGTGGAGGATTGACATATGGCGATGATGACCTCGGCAAGATTCATCCACCCGGACAGGATGGAGTAATTTCACCACGTGTCTCTTGGTTCCAACAAACACGTAGGGTCGGGCAACCTGGGGTTGACGAAACCGAAGAGACTCACGGTACGCCCTTGAAGGGAGACTCTTTAACCTACTCTACTTCACCTAAAACCCCATCTACAGGTAAGCCCGGTTCGGAGGGTCATCCTGGAACTTCACAAACGGAAGGTCTAGGCTCCACAATTTCCGAAAGAGAACCACCTACTGGAGGAGGGGTAGATTACTACGGATTATAATGTACACTTTAGACTTAGGCTTTCCTGCTAATGAGGTTCCCTCGCGTAGGCAATTAATAACTAATAATTCTTCCCGCGAGGTCCAAATAAGTAATTTTAAAATCTACCCAGAGGTTAACCCTGATGATTTTGATATTCTTCCTCAAATGTATTATACCGTTTATGTGTCTGGACACGACCCAGCTGCAATTTTGGATAAGGAGACTGTTTACACATTACCAATCGTGTTTACTACAGACGTATTTGTAGGTCCTGCTGCAGATGATGTAGTTCCCCTCCATGGAACTATAGGTCCTCGTGGGGTTAGGACAATTGCGAATGATATACAATATTATCACTGTCATGAGTTTTTAGGTTTTACCCCAAGCTCCCAAGCTATTTCTGGGGCACCTCCAGTTTATGGGGAAGAAAACAGCAAAAAGGATTCCCAAAGCGGATTAAATACTTTTTACCACATTACTACGGTGGACCCTTTTGTGCTTCCTATAGGGATGCAATTGTATATGGATTTGTCCGCAACTCAGGCTGATACCCACGGATTGAACCAGGTCTCTGGTGCTTTTTTAAAAGATAACCCGACGTATACATCTGCTATAGAAACCTATTACCATGAGGGGCAAAAGGTTAATGGGGCTTTACAGTACATCGCTTTATATAATGAGGCTTTGGGTTCAATTTCCACAAGTAAAAAATCAAGTACAGACCCTGTTATTATAACTACCTTCGATTATGAATCTACTTTACTTCCCATGGAGGCTAATTTTACTAGGATTAAATTAACAGGAAGTGCTTACGAACCAAGCTCAGGGGAAATTACAACGTCCGCGGGAGATTTTATAACACTTGTTCAAAATGCGGAATATGCAAAAGTTCAAACAGTGGAACAGCGGGAGTATCAGTCAGGTAAAGGGGATTTAACTATTACAAAATTGCAGTTATATGCTTCTGAATATAACGCTGCTGAGAAAGCTGTTTATGATATTTATAAAATGAGGAGTAATGGGTTTTACGAACCCCTGTATTACAGGATTCCTATTTATGCGAGCTCTAATGAACTCCCGGTAAATACGATGAATAGTGTCGCAAGTGGAACGTCCGCTCTTGATTTTGTGGAGACGTTCTTCGACACTAGGAATTTTACAGCGGTGAGGTTAGCTCACAACTCCCAGCCAGGTCTAAAAGATGGGGAGGCTATTGTGGCTGTTTGCCGTGAAAATTCTCTAGGAGGCTCACCGCTTGCAGCAATGGCCCGCCAAACATTGACGGTCTATTATGAGGGGTATTACGAGCAGGAAGGTGGATACCAAATAACCTCTCAGACTGGGAAGAGATATCAATATCATAATGCCTCAGGGAGGTGGCAAAGGATATGACCCTTTTAACCTCGTTCATTATTGTTCCAAGGGTAGAGATAGAATTAGTAGTTCCGGAGGATGTTTACTTACCTTTGGGTGTGGACAAAACCCCTCCCTCTCCAGTACTTCCTGAGGGCATAACTACAGGTTCCATGGGAAATTCCAGCCTTAAAGCCGGTGTCCCGGCGGTAGCAAAAGGAACAACTGGCAGCCCTATTGTTGAAATGGGAGCTGCGCTTTTCGGTAATACCAACCCCCTTAAATCGAAAGGAAGTCTGGAACCTGTTAAAACAGAGGTTACTAAGCTAAATAAAATAGAGCCAGTGGTTACCCTGGAAATTATAAGATGAGTGCAATAGCAACTGTAGGAAGTAAGTTAAACGCAGACAATGGCGTTGTAACCCAAGGAAAAGATTTTTGTAGGGTTGAAGGGAAACCTATTGCTCATGTAGGTTCCCAAGGGACTACACACCCATGTCTCCCTGGTGAAGGTGCTGGAGCAGGAGGAGCAGGAGGGTACAAAGGTCCGGGAGACACGGTTCCCCCGGATGGAGGCGGAGCTCCCCCTCCCCCTCCTCCTGCTCCTCCTGCTCCGTGCCTACATATGGCAGGGGAATGGGCTATATGTCTCGCCCAGCGCTTTGTTAGGGTTGGGGGTCAGAGGGTTGCCACGGTTGGCAGTAAAACTTCATGTAAACATGTGGTTGTCTCTGGCAAGTTTGCAAATATAAATGGATAAATAGATGTTATCAGAAACTACGCTACGACTTTTTAATAGCACCGCTTTAACAGCGATGTCTAATGTATTAACTATTGAGTTAGGTCGTCTGTCACGAAGAATGGGTAATGCTCGTGCGAGACTTGTTAGATTAACTGGACAACATCAGCAGGTTAATAGAGCCGGGAATAAAAGATTGTATCAATCTCCCAATTCTGGAAAGATTGGCGATGAGAAATCACAAAATAAATTAGCAGCAATTAAGAGCTCAATTGATACTATGTCGTTGTTGCTAAATTCAGGTAATGATGTATTCCGCTCCGGCGCACCAGAGGGGGACATAGCTCAAGCGATTCAGCAGGCAAGAACTGAACTTTACCAACAATTTCCACAGCCTAATCAATTTAAGAATACCTTCGCAAATAATAAAATCCGGAGGGTCTACTCTGCGTTCGTAAGGTTAAGAGCCGATGTCGATGCAGTATCCCAGCAGGTTGAGTATATTCATAGGATTCTGCAAGACCGAGCTGAAGGGGCAGCTGAGGAGCCCAAGCTAAATTACGATGCACTGTTTCAAGGCTCCACTCTCTCGGAAGCTGAAATGGAGTCTATTGCTCAGTACGAGCAGTTGGTAGAAAGGTCTGTGATTAAACCGTACAGAAAGAACAAAGCATTCTTAGCATCTATCAACGCCCAAATGAAAGACCAGGAAGAGGAGTCTCCGGAGGATACCTCTATGTTCGATTTAGTGTATGGACCTCCGGTATCGACTGAAGGTAAATTTATTTTATCGGAAGACGGTCTTTATTATGATTCTAGAAGGGGAGGAATTCCCTTAACGGAAGATATTGCTATGGCTTCGAACAGCTGGACGCTGCGCAATAGTCCATATTTGGGAGGTCGAGGTCAAGCTGTAACACTAGAAGATTTTAATCTTATCTCTGAAACAATCTTTGCTATTGATTTTTCTGCGGATGACCCTGAGGAAAATGTAAGTCGCCTGCTTGAAATGGACGAGGTGCTACAGGCGTATGTCCGAGATAGAAACTTGCACCACACCCAAATCGAAGCTCAAGTGACTGAACTTGTAGAAACTGGATTTGCTGAAGATAGCCCAACAGTGGTTAACTATAGGCGTTCCCAGACTGCCATTAGTGATGCTTATGAAAGTAAGATTGTTAAGCGCAAAAAACAACTCCAGCTGTTCGGGTTATTTGGGGGCATTGAAATCACAACCAGTGACCATAAATTAGGTCCGGATGTGATTATTAAAACGTTAACTAATGCTGAACGTACTCATCTATTGGTTACGAATGGGTATAAAGCAAATGGGAGTGATTTTCCCTTTGACCTTAACGACGGTGTAGTCCGGATTGGAGATGTTGTAGTGGACATGGAGGAGGGTAAAGTACGAGTTCGTAAGAGGTTAGAGAGAGCTCCTTTAAATGATTTTTCATATTTGAAAGGTACGGGCATAATTCCTAATTTAAAAACACAAAAACGAATTGTTATTTCAGAAGATGTGGCTAGTATTGTAGACCCGGTAGAGCCTATGTTTGTGAAAGGCAACCCACTCCTGGACACTATTTATTTAAAAGATTTTAGTGTAGACGATATTCCAACTGGAGATTTTGTTAAGTCTCGAGGAGGAGTGTCTGGCACTGGAGCCACTTTTAAAAGCATTGGGGATTCCTTGGTTACGGAGGGTTTGGAGGTTTGTTATAACTTCTTGAAGCCCGATGTTGTAGCTCCTAACTCACATTTATATGAGTTGGATAATTTTGCTGAGGGCTCTCGGGCGCTGAACGGTAAATTTGTTGCTTCTTCAACCGCGCATGCTTTTCCATCTGGTGTTTCTATTCCTTTTTTGAGAGGAGCGATTTACAATCCCGAGACCAGGTTTGGAATTTACTATAGGCCCGTTGATATATCAGATGTTCACAATAATGAAGGAGGCTGCTATATTAGACTCCCTAACAACATTAAGGATGGAGAGCTTTATTCTGCCGGTGAGCGTGTCAATGGTCTTACATATGGAAAGGATGGTTGGGCCATGGATTTTTGGACTCACATTCCTGATGTTTCTGCTGGACTTACCGCACACCACAGATATAGGATTGTAGCGGCTTGTGAAAATAGTGGAAACGACCCGGAGGCAGGCAACTTTATTACAGCTGCTGTAGAAACTGATGACCGTGGTCCCGTTCGAGGGATGGTCATAGGGTTTAGGGATAAGGACGTTTCCGGGGCCGCAATTGGCGGACCTTACCCAGCGGGTAGCGACGGTCAGTTAGAGTTTGTAATCCTACCTACAGTTGGACAGAACTCTTTGATAGGTGCCCAGGATGGTTGGGAGTGGGACCATAGCATTGCTATTCAAGAAAAAGATATTAAAGACGCAGATGAGGGGGCTGTTCTTGCTTCTCCTTCTCGTCATGGTAATACGACTTCCGGTACGGAGCTTGGAATTAAAATTCCTGTAACTGCTTCTACAAGCACTGGACAGTCGTGCTCCAGCTGTGATACAGAATTCTGCCACTATGTAGTGTCCTTTAACTACAGTCAAGACAAGGCTTACGTCTATGTTGACGGGAACTTGTTGGCAACTTCCTCTATATCTGAGGCTTTTAATACTGAGCCTGGAGCTCCTTTAAATTTTCCTGGACCAATCAATCCACGAAGGGACTCCCGTGGTAGTTGGGTTTCGGAAGATACTAATTCTGAGAATTTAGCCGAAGGGTATACTTCTAACGGACTTCCTCGATACCCAATCTTTACACCTTGGATTCTTGGTGGAGGATACTCGGACATGATTGGTCCGGCTGTAAATCGACCTGGGGCTACTACCCCTTTGGGGTTCTTAGGGTTCAACACCAATGACCAGTATAAAATTGTATCAGGTAGATTATTAAGTAGCGACATTTACGGGGGGTTTATAGGGCAACATATTCCGGGTATTGGAGGCCAAAGTAACACAGGTTCCTCTCGAAAGATTCCTAGAAGTGGGCTGGATGGGTTTTTAGGAAGTTTTAAATTGTACTCCAAAGCTCTAGATACTAAAGAGGTTAAAATTAATTACGACGCCCAAAAGGGATATTTCAAAAACATAGAAACATATAGATAATGACACTAGGAAACGCAGAAGCATACACTGTTAAATATGTCCCGTTAGGGATTACTGAGCAGTTGACGGGGTTAAACTCAGGGTTATCCCCTGTGAATGCGGGGGGAGTGTTTTCCAAGCAGTACGGTGTCCAGCTGGTAAAAAGAAATTTAATTGATTTACTTAGCACGAAAAAAGGAGATAGGGTTATGCTTCCGGATTACGGTACAAACCTTCATTTAGCTGTGTTTGAGGAACTAGATTCTTACTTAAAACAAGACATAGAAAAAACTATTAGTCGTGCTATTGCTACCTACGAACCTCGTGTAGATATTAAACACCTGTCTGTAGATATCATCGATGACACTGTGTATTTTTCGGTCGCTACCGAAGAGATTGTAGGTTTTACTGAGAATTCTAAAGTTCTTATTTCGTTAACTGTAGCGTTAAAAGAGGATGCACTTTCTACTGAACATATTAACCTCGCCTTTTAAACATGTCATTTCCCACTAATCCTTTATATAATGTGTCTGCTTTCGCAGGCACGGTTGAGTCTGATTATCTCCGCTACGCGGCGATTCCGGAATCAGAAAAGCCGTCATTTATTGACTATTCCTTAACAGACTTTGCTTCTTACAAACAAGCATTACTAAACTATGTTAAGGCGGTATACCCTGATGAGTTTACTAACTTTTCCGAGTCTGATATGGGTGTTATGTTTGTGGAACTATTCGCATACCTTGCAAGTGTCGTGTCTTTAAAAGCTGATTTTTTAGCTAATGAAACATACTTAAGTACTGTTAGAAGCACCACAAATTTGAGAAAACTTTTGCAACTTCTAGGTGTAGACTTAAAAGGCCCCACAGCGTCTAAAGCGGAAGCGGTTGCAACCCTGCCCACAGGGTTTTTTGAAGGTAGCCCAAAAAGAGTCGTTATCCCTAAAGCAAATCGGAGTATTATAGGAACTCAGGACAAAGACGGTAAGGCCATCCATTATACCCTTTACAGGGGAAATACCGATGGCACAATTGTCTTTGATGCCAGTGGTGTGGAGGATTTAGAATTTGATGTTGTAGACGGCACTTATACTTATGGAAACTTTTATTTGATGGAAGGCGAATTAATTGAGGAGTCACGGGTGTTTCCAACCACTGACGACAGTTTTTCCCTGACTTTATCAGGGGGTCCTGTTGTTGAGGGGAGTATTATGGTATCTTCTTCTGATGGACGTCTCTGGCAAGAAACAAATTCATTATTTTTAGCCTCCTCAACCCAGACTGTTTTTGAGAAGAAATATGACGAGGTTTACAAGGCAACTCTTACGTTTGGAAATGGAACTAAAGGCGCAAGGCCCACTGCTGGAACTGATGTTAAAATCTTTTATAGAAAGGGAGGAGGGGAACGTGGAAATGTAGCGCGTAAAATCATCGATAGTTACCTTACCTGTACGAAGGATACAGGAACTACTGCCCAAATCAGGTTTTTTAACAACACTACTGCTACGGGGGGAAGAAACTCAGAGTCCCCGGCGCATGCGAAGAAGTACTACCCTCATGTTTTTAAAGCACAGCAGAGATGTGTTACCGGTGAAGATTATACCGCGGAAGCTAATTCTTTCATTTGCTCGAATGGGGTTATGGGAAAGGCTATGGCAGTATTAAGGGATAACGGAGCAGGTGCCAACAATATTGATATTTACTGCTTGGCCAAAGCTTCGCAACTTCAATTGGAGAGATGTTCTTTAATATATAAATCAGAGTTGTTATCCCATTTAAATAACATGAAAATGATGACGGATGAAGTTACCCTTGTGGATGGTGTCTTACGAACCTTAGACCTAAACTGTACCGTCATGATTGACGCAGACGATAAGTACCAACAGGCTGCAATTAAGCAACGTGCTGTAGATGGTCTACTTTCTTATTTTGATGTCGCAAATCGGGAGTTTGGTGAATCGTTGTCTCTTTCCAGACTGCAGAACCATATGCATGAGGTATCGGGGGTTAGGTATTTTAAAGTAGATAATTTCCCGGGAGATATTACTGCAAACATAAACGAAATTATCCAACTAAACAACTTTGAAATCACGATGGACCTCATCTAATGAGTATTCAAAAGCACAACTACATAGACCACATAGTCCCCTTAGTCCCCTCTCTATATTTAGACAGGGAGGATTTAAATCATGGAGTTGAAGAAGAGCTTTCCTACAAGGTTTTAGCTCACTACTTAAGGTTAGTCAGTACCGCGAGCTCGGTTTTCCCCGTTAGTGGACTTTCCGCAGCAGAACTACAGGCCAGGTTTGTGCCCGCTAATAAACTAACCAGGGTTACTTCTCGAGATATAAATGATTATGTCTTTGCTCCTTTAGGGCTTGAGATAGCAGATTATACTGCATCTTCCGATTTCGAAACTGTACTGACGTCTAGTGTCCTCAGCGCTATTATTTTAAATGGGGAGGACCAGTATAGGAGTGACGCATTTCGACTGTGGGTTTCTGGGGATGGTAACTCTGTTCCGGGGGTATCAGGACTCTACCCTGAAGTAAGTACGGTCTCTTTAGCGCACAATAAACTTGTAGAGAAGTTAGGTCTTTTATACTTTTTAAACTGCTCGGGACCCGTCCCACTCGCAGGTAGAGATGCCGACCACGTAGAGCTGAGCTCCTTGTCCGTATCAAGTCTATGGATTGATAAGATTTTCAAAGGGAAAACAGTTACCGAGGAAGATTGCTTGGCGACGTATTTTGAGTATGTCTGGAAGAACAGAGAGTTTGGGTATTCGACTTTAGCTGCACATAATGTCATGCCTGCTGAGTTTTTATCAAGCACGGCAGAAGTCTCTTCTCAAACATACTTATCTGGAACTCAGTTATTGGACGCATATAAATCTTCTCTGGGTTTATGGACAAACACAAATATGGACGACTCTCCTTTCGTAAAGGATAGTGTCGAAGTATTTTTATCGTCTACTCTTATTCCTACTAGGTTTGCAAATAGTGGGTCTCTATCAAAGTTTTTGAGGGCTTTGGGGTATGCGTCTTATGACTTGAATCACGTCGTTGACTCCCTCCAAGATTTAATTGATATTGATAAATGCCCCGCCCAGTTCTTAGATTATTTGGCTGCCATGGTAGGGTGGAAGCTTATTGGTTCCGATTCAACCGAATGGCGTCAACAACTGAGGAATGCCGTCAATGCTTATCGTATGAAAGGCACTGCTTCTGGCTTAGATGCTGTAGTTGAGTATATCTTTGATAGGGATGTATTCTACCCAACGAGTGGGCTGACTGAGACTTGGGAGTCTTACCTCCCGAATATTTTATATTATTTGGTAAAGACCGAATCATTTTTAACTTCGGCAACAGGGGAAGAGGCTAGGCAATGGACGACATGGTGGAAAAACAATAGCAGCGTAACTGTTAATTATGACCCAAATGACATGGATAATAACTGTCGATTTGTCGTCGATTTTCTGCTCGAGTATCTGGACAACCAACATAAATTAATCCACATTAATGGAAAACACTGGAAACAGTCTGATATGTGGAAAGAAATACAGGAAAATCCTAATTCCGCGAAAGGGTTTGAGCACCGTGGAAAAACTGTAAAAATACCTCCGTGGGAGAAGGATAGGTTTTACTCTGATTCCTATATCACGTTGGACGCGCTCTCTAGTGTGTCTTCTATTCTAGCTACTGATAAACTTCATGGGGGCTTGAGCATGACCGAGGAGGCTGCCGCCTACGTTGTAGATTTTTGTAAAGAGAATTTAGGATTGGACCAAATCCCACCCATGCCTGGAGATAGGCAAAGATTTAAATTTCTTACGTCAGCCTTAGCTGTCCCCCCTAACGTAAGTTCTCTCCCTCTCAGGTCAGGAACGTTTGAGGACGCGACCAATCTAAGTGATTATTGGAATAGGAAATCCTCTGTTATGGTTTTGGATATCAACGCTGAGGATGTGAATATGTCCCAAAAAGATTATTCTAAACTTACTTTAGAAAATCTGAGAATGCTCCATCAAGTGTTTAGGGATTTTGTCCCTCTTAGGGTAATGATTAACACAGTCATTACTAAAAGTATGGATGACGGTGGAGGAGGCCCGTGGGGTACAGGTGGATACTTACCTTCTGGCTCTCTTTGTCTCCAGGGGGATTACTCCAAGCAAGACCCTGCCACAAATATTATTAACGATGTATTCACCTCAGGGTTCATGATGCCCGTCCGCGATGGGCAAGTAAGTGCGGGAGACTGGCAAGAGGGAAGGTACCTACCCGATCCCAGCGCCACGTTTTGGAATACCACCGCCGACCTTGGCATCCTTGCCAGGTTTGCGTCTAGAGCTAGAAACTTAAGGTACAACCTTCCTGGTAGATTTTTCTCTAGGAATGGGAGAAACAGCCCCCATTCGATGGATTTCTTCTTTAATTATACGTGGGGAGACACTCTGACAACTGCAGTATCAGCGGGGGAACATGGGTATTTATTTAGTTCCATGATAACTTCATCGTTTGTACCTAAAGGGTGGAACTTTTCTTCACAAAGCTATCTTCCTGTATCCTCTAGAATATTTGACGCCTCGAACCAGATTAAAGCGGGTAGGGCTGGCTACACCCACCCCAGGTATCTGCCTACAGAAACAGGCATCGGGGCTTCAGCCAGCTACCCTTTCAGAGCTCCCGTGAAGTACGCCATGGATTGTAGTGGGTGGGGTGCTGAGGAAAGACATAGGCTGTTTGAAATTAACCGTCAAATTGTGGATATCATTATTAAAAGGTACAAAGCCACCAATGATAGAGCTTTGTTGAATTTTAACCATGAGGATTTACTTAATCGGGAATTCGGCATAGGCGTGCACACCCTATTTAGAAAGTACAAGAATCAGTTTATGAACCGGCTGGACGATAGTGGGTACAGCGCAATGTATCATATTTATGGCCCCCTTCTAGAGAATGGAGATGTCCCAGTTCGGGGTAGCCTACTGGATGGCACTGCGGATACAGCCCAATCCCACACACCTGGCCACGCGCCGGGGGTTGATGATAATATGGCTACCCGACCTGAGTATAAAAATATCATTGGGGGTCATGGCATACACGCAAACACCTTTTACAATTCCAGCGGCGTAAAACAACTAATTGAGAGTTTTGGTTTAATTTCCGAGGAGGGGTTGCATTCCTGGAAGTCGGATTTCGATAGACTGTCCACAAAACCTCAGTATTCAAACGCGTCCCTGCTTTCAGGTGTCCAAGTTACCACTAGTGTTGCGGGGAAATCTTTTGCCGTATTAAACGATGAGTACACGACATTTCGGCAAACACGACAAGACACAGATTGTATCTCTCTATTGTCACGAGGAGGAAACCGGTCATACGAGGATTGCTTAAAATTTAGATTTCCTTTACTACAAAATAAAGAATTTATATCAAACCCAAGATTTAAAGCAGCGGACCCCTCCCAGCTTGCGACAGTCCGCCCTTCGCGTGAAGATGTTAAGAACTGGGAGTTGTTGGACTACGCTAGAGCCCCGGGTTGGTTTACTGTTCTTGGTGGATCTTTAGGGACTATAACAGTTTGGAAGGATACGAGTGGGAATAACAATCTCGTCGCAAAGTCCTACACTAACACACCAACTTGGAAAAATGATATGTCTCCCAATATTGCAACTCCAATTGAACCTTTAATTGGGGCAGGAAGCATCGACAAGGTTCCCGTTCAACCTATACGTAAAGGGTTTATCCCAGGCAAGACCTATACTGCAAGTCTAGAGTGTAGCTCCGATGGAGCTGGCTTAAAGTGGAGCATGGGTATTTTAAACACCACATCGAATAAAATATGGGATGGTGCTAGCTTCATTGCGGGTGGCCTCGCCGAGGCTCAACATGCGACCACAGTCAACGGTGCGTTGGATGGGTTTGAAACGCTTTCCAATAATTTTACCATCCCATTAAATGCTAGCCCTAGTGATAATTACCAGATGTGGTTGTCTTTCGCAGGCGGCGCACCTGGCTACCGGTCGATGCTTAGAAAATTTTCTGTAAAAGAAAAAATGAGTGTTGAGTCCAACGCCTTAACCCCGGACTCAAAATATGAATTTGTTATAGAAGCATTAGCTACAGGGTTTCAGTTCCCAGGGATAGATTTTGATTATAAAACTGGTATTCTAGGCGCTAGAGTATGTACTGATATTAATAATGCAGATGATTCTACCGAAGGAAGTCAGTACGTCTATAATTTTATAACTAAACGATGGGATGTACTTGACGCAGCTGCGTACTCAAGAGATTTAACCGAGGGGTACTTAGGGTTTGGGTCTAGGGATGATATGGGTGCGCCTGCCGGACAGTTCCAGTATTCTGAGACTGGGCTTCCTTATTCAGGAAAGTACCATAGACACGACAAGGCAGGAACCGTAACGCACATGACCGGAGCAACCCACAGTGCAAGAGAAAGTAAGAAATTAACCCCAATAGGAGCCCATCACTATGTTCTAGAGCCTAGAAATGATTGCGCACTCTTTTCGTTGCCAGCAGGAACTAAAAAACCGCAGAAGCTAACTTTTCAGTTCCACACATTAAACCAGAGAGGCCCTTTAGGGGGAGATGGGAAAAGGTTAGGGGGGACCCATAAAAACATCCACAACGAGGATACCGGGTATTATGTTGAATTTTTCCAGGTCAAACCCCCTTGGACTTCACCAGAAACCAAGGAGACCAGGATTGATGTTCATAAGGTTTACGGTAAAGATTTGGAATTATATAAACTTACGACCGCAGAATTTAATCCAACCGACTATGATAGAGAAGACACAGAGGTAATTTTAAGGTTCTTCAATAGTATTGTAGATGATTATAAAGTTAATTCCAGGTACTATCCTGATTCGTCCCCATATGTGGGAACCGGAGGTGGCGGAAGGTCCGAGATGCTGGTCCCTTTAGGTGGCCGTTTCATAAAAGCTGACGACGCCGGCTCACAGTTTGGAGTTGGGGGTGGAGGACGTACCGCTACAGTGTACGAAATCTAAATATCATTATGGAAGGAATTGTAGAAATTTTTGAGCTCAAAGAGGATGGGTGGGGCAAGATATATGAGGACCCCAACATGGTAGTTCATGGAGGGAAGACAGCCTGTGTTGATATCTTTACCCATGTCCCTTATGAATTTTCAGACGGCACAACTCCAGATGCGAGTTCTGTGTACCAGTCAGTTTCGAACTATACCATCCAATCCATGACCTTAGGCGCTGGTACTAGAACGATGGCTAAACGAGATTCGAGGCATGCCGTTGTTAAAGAGAACGATTTGGACGGTACTGGGTCTACTGATGCACATCAATATTTAGATGTTAGTGGTAAGTATTACAGCTTGCTGCCTTATCGAGAGAACTGGAACTTCTCATCGTTTGGGAGTAGGGGCTTGTACAAAACCCCTGCAAAACCAAAAAAGCTGCCCCATCCCGGAAAAAAGTTTCCACCTTCGATTTTAGATTCTAATATTTTAGAATACGGACGCATTGGTATTTCAAAAACCGATGAGGATGGGGGCTCTCTAGTTTTTACGAAAAAGTTAGGGCAGGATTACGCTATTGTTGAAATTCCTGTAGATTTACATTTACAAACTAAGTATAAGCTAAGTCTGGGAGTTGAGGGGGAACTGCCGGCAAAGCTTGAAGTTGTTCGGGTGGACAAAATCACTCGGGATAACTCTTTAAGTGTTGATTTGCGCGAACAGGTTTGGGACTTTAGTTTAGACAGGTTCGTATATGAATATGAAGAGTCTGATAAAGACAAACTTAGCACCCTTTTATACGCGTCTTCGGTTATCGCCGGAGAGTTGACTGAAACTACAATAACAACTGCATTTGATAGGGTTGATGAGGGAAAACGGGTTGAGCTTTTTGATTACAAAGTTAGAATTACG
>Ga0209349_1000239_pt1 | contig 30486 bp, 31 predicted proteins | sample ETNvirnome_2_130_FD_184067 | JGI IMG/M metagenome (GOLD analysis project Ga0209349, IMG submission 184067) | Marine viral communities from the Pacific Ocean - ETNP_2_130 (SPAdes) (version 2) | ecosystem: Environmental > Aquatic > Marine > Oceanic | place: Pacific Ocean | collected 2013-06-22
AACGGGCTTGCGAAAGCCAGCTTGCACGGGGCGAATGATCAAAAAGTGCTCGCTGGCGGTGATAGGGAAAGTGTCGGCGCCGGCTTCACGGATTCAGGAAGATAGCCATCAGGTGGCTCGTCTCCTTTGATGTATTTGCCACCGTACTTCTCGACCAGCGTTTCAAGAGCATATTTTTCATCGGGCTTCACAAGGTACTCCTGAAATCTAACGCCTGAGTTAAGCCGTACCGCGAAGCGGCGTCGGCTTGAATGAATTGTTAGGCCTGCGCCTAGTAGAGACCACGCGTGAGCACCTGATAGAAGGTGCCATTGCCGCCAAGCCCGCCACTATCCCGAATACGGACTAAAACAGAGCCGCAGTTCTGGCACTGCATGAAGGAATGATCAGTGTCACCTGCAGGACCACCATTGATATGCACGTCCTGACCGATCTCGACACAGGCATCGGAAGGCCTACCAGCTGTGCAGTCAGCGCATTTGCTATTGTGGTTGATAGTCATCGATCCTCCCTAGCAGGCCTAACAGTGTATTAGACGGCGCGTTCTATGATTGAATGAACGAGCGGGCACCTTTTTCCGGCAAATGCAGCTTGTCAGGCTCTCCTAAGGCTATGATTCTTAGGTCTATTAAGTCCCATTAGGTTGTATAGTCAAAATTTGAGTGCCTGCTGCTTTTTCCGGAATGTCTGCTCGGGGGCGTTTTCAGTCTTGGGTGCCAAGCTATACGCTGTCTTTTAGCTTCCGGGCACGGCCTAATTCCTACTGGAATTAGCCTAGCACAAGCTGCCGAAGTAGGCTGAAGCTCGCAAGCTTTTCATTTCAACGCTCCTTCGTGGCCTGCTGATTAGGGCATACATTTTTCTAGCGTTGGCGCGTCGCAGTCTTGATTAGGTGGTAGCTGGAGGAGCAAACACGAACCCCGCGTAAGCTCTTGAAAGCTAAGAGGCGAGGTCATGTATTTATGGTCATCACACTGTTAGTTGCCAGTATGAGGGCTGAGGGCGAGAGGAGGCTAAATGCTAGATCAAACACAAGACTTAAGCCGACATAAAGTCATTCCAGCGCCTGACCAAATAGTTATGCTCATCCATGACGGTATTCCACACTGCAATGCGGCTCATTCTTGTCTGATAGTCTCCGCCGTCGCGGATTTCGCCTTGATGAATCATATCTGAGGTGCCGTCGGGGCCCGGAAGGTTCTTGGCGGCAGGTTTGCCGCTATACCAAAAGTCCCACTCTGCAGCGGAAAGGTGAGGGCGGGTCAGTTCGGGGGTGGAAATGTAATAGCCTTGGCGGGCCATGACGGCACCGGGCCATCCAGAAATCCACCAGTTGAGGTAGTCATAGGCAGCATCTAGCGTTCGCCCCTTCACATGCCGTGAGATGGACATGCCGCCGTACCAGGCGCGATAGCCTTCTGTGGGGGCCGCCATGCGCACCTTGATATTGCGCTTTTTGAGATCCGTCATGGCGGGCGACCACAGACTTTCGATGCCGACCCGGCCGCGCACCATATCGGAGGATGCTTGATCCTGGTTGCTCCAGAAGGCGCGAAAGTGTTGCTGACGTTTGAGATTGATCAGGCAGTCAATCAGGCTGTCAATCTCTGCCAGGCTGAGATTACCTAGATTGTCGAACTCGACTAGGCCCGCTGCTTTGGCTGCCAGCGCGGCGTCAATAGCGCCGATGGCACTGTCATTTTGCAGGCTGACCATGCCTTTCCAGCGCTTGTCCAGCAACCAGCTCCAGCTCTCTTTGTTGATATCCAGCCCTTTGGGGAGCATGTCTGTGCGATAACCGAAGCTGTCCACATTGTGGCTAACAGGGAGCATGGTGATATGCCCACTGGGGCGAGAACCGTAACTGCCATCGGGTTGGACATAGAGTAGCTTGACCGGGTTACTACCTGCACCCAGGGGAGCGTGGGGTGTCAGCCTACCGGTCTTGGGGAGGTCATTGATCATGTCCCAGTGTTTAATGCGATCCACCTGAATGGGTTGAATCGCATTAGCGGGCCACACGAAGTCTACGTTGTGAAACCATTGATCATAAATATCGAAGCTATCCGGGGTTAGCACTCCCGCTTGCTGCGCGGCTACACCATCAAGAACCTCAAAGGTGAGGCGAAGGCCCAAGTCTTCTCGAGCACGCTTGCGAATGATTTCAAGCAGCGTTACCGAGGTGCCGAGCACCCTTAGCGTGACCGGACCTCGCTGCACATAGGGCATGGCTAGCGGTTTAGGGGATGCAGCTTCATGCATGGAATATCCTGGGGCTTGGGTGGTTGCTAACGGCATTCATGAAGATATTCAGTGAGTCTGTCACGCACTTGGCAGTGATGCCATGAGTGATGAAAATCAGCTCTGAAATGCGGTCGTCTTCAGGCCAGGCGTCTACGTGCTCTGGCGGGTGAATGGTGTGCTGAACACCATGTATGATCACCGGGCGGGTATCATCTTTTACATGCAACACGCCTTTGACGCGCATGATGTGGCTGCCATGGCGGTTGAGCAACATCGAGAGCCAAAGGCCAAAGCACGTCCAGTCCACTTCGCCGTCGAAGCAGAGGCGGAATGACTGAACATCTCCAAGGTGAGAGGCCGCGTCAGGTGCTGGCGGTTTACGCCAGGGCCCAAGCCATGTTTTTACCTCTGAGTAGCTGTAGTGGTCAATATGCGGCCCACTGCCGAATAGCTCATCACTGGCCTGTTTTAAGGCCTCCTGCCCCAATTGCTGCGCTGCCGGGTTGATGGTGTCAATCAGGCTTTGAACCTCATCAAGCTGGGCTTGATCGACCAGGTCGACCTTACTGATGACGAGTTTGTCGGCGACGGCAATCTGGGATTCCCACACCGGCTGGAGCTTGCGGCTGGCTGTGGCGTTGAGGGCGTCGACCAGCGTGAGATTGGTGCCTGGGCGCAGATGGTGCCGCAGTACAGGATCAGCGGTGATCGTTGAGGCGATGGGGCCGGGGTCGGCCAGGCCAGTGGTTTCCAGGATGATGCGTTTGAAGGGCGGAATTTTGCCGTCTTGGCGCTGTGACAACAGGCGCCGTAACGCATCAGACAGCTCGCCACGAATGGTGCAGCAGACACAGCCACTGGAGAGCAGCACGGCATCTTCGGCGATTTCACCTAGCAGGCGGTTGTCTAGGCCCACGTCGCCGAACTCGTTGATTAGTACGGCGCTGTCGCCGAAGTCTTCACTGGCCAGTACCGATTTGAGCAAGGTGGTTTTGCCACTGCCCAGAAAGCCGGATATCACGTGCACCGGTAGCAGTGGCGTCTTGTCGTTCATTGATCGGATCCTCTCTGGGGCAAGCTAGAAACATCTAAGCGTTAGTTTAACGATGCCAGAAAATTTGCATCTAACGGATCGATATCCCGCCCAGTCATCAGTTCGGCTTGGCGCCAGATGCCGCCTAGATCCTGAACCATCTCGCGCTTGCCTGTTGCGCTGGCGATCACGAAGCTGGATGCCTGAAAATCTTCGAGCACGAGGCGATGCGGCTTAAGTACGCGGTTGATCAGTTCTGCCCGATAGGCCCTGGCACGGCGTCGCTCGTAGTGAGCCTGCTCAGGGTCTTCGATGTGAGTACTCCAGTGGTTTTCACCGCCGAATACACCGCATAATCCGCACATAACAGCTCCTTTAACAGTTGATTCAGAGTGGCAACGGGCCTATTGGTTGGCAGCCGGGAAGCCCAAGTGATCGCTGGCGGCAAGCGCTACGCGCATAAGTGCCTCATCTTCTCCGCCAGGCGCCGTTAGCTGGATGCTGGTGTGCTGCTGGTTCTTGTCCACACCGCTGGGCAGCGCGATAGCGGGGGAGTCCAGCAGGCTTGCCACCATGCTCAGCCGCAACGTGGCGAGATTCACTTCAGCGAAACGCTCTGGGTTGTCTTCCAAAGGGGCAAGGAGAGGAGCCGTGTGAGCAACCGTGGGGGAGAGTAGCGTCGCCCCGGCGAGTTCATGGCGAAGTTGCGCTTGAAGTGACCGGCGCTGGCGATAAAGCGTCACTATGCTGTCCGGTGCCATCTTCTGCGCATTAATTAATCGCTGCCGAACTCTTGGATCCATAGCTTCTGCAGCTTCACTTTCCAACAGCTCACGGTACTCGGTGTAAGCCTCTGCTGCGCCCAGCCAGCCGTGATGTTGAATGAGGTGCAGAGTGTCGCTCACGCTGGCCAGCTTTCGTCTGATCAGGTGGAAGCCGGCATTAATAAGCTGCTCGGCGCTGCGCTCTAGGTTTTGCCGCACGCCTTCTTCGATACGTTCGTCGTCTAGATAGGCGGTATCCAGCACGATGACCGTGCGTTCGGGGTCAGCGCGCTCCCGCGTTGTGGCCTCTTCTCCTCGCATGACATCGTCAATGGCCAGGCAGTCTTCCAGGGACTGAGCGATGACACCAATGGTGTCCAGGCTATGTGCTAGGGGAGTGACGCCTTGCCGACTATGGCGAGCCTGGGATGGGCGATAGGATGCCAGACCATTAAAAGCGGCAGGTACACGAAGCGAACCTGCCGTATCGGTGCCTATTGCTGCAGGAACGATACCTTTGGCGACGGCCACTGCTGAGCCAGAGCTGGAGCCGCCGGGCACCCTCGGTTCTCCCTGGCCTGGCGTATGATGAGGCGTGCCATAGTGCGGGTTCAGCCCAAGGCCTGAGTAGGCCAGTTCGGTCAAATTGGTCTTGCCCAGGCATACCATGCCAGCCGCTGTCGCATGGCGAACCGCAGTGGCATCGTACATTGCGGGCTTTTCGGTGAGCACTCGGCTGCCCGCCGTCGTCACTGCCCCAGCAATATCGAACAGATCCTTCCAGGCGATAGGAACCCCATCGAGCGGCCCTAGCGAAGCGCCCTGCGCTTGGCGTCGAGCGGCTGCTGCGGCCTCGAACATGGCGCGCTCCGGGGTGAGCGATATAAAAACGGCGTCACTCTCTTTAGCCGCCGCCAGGCATTGGCGCGTCAGTATTATAGGGTCGAGTTTGCCATGCTGGATGGCTTCGCCCATGGCAAGGGCAGTGCTTGGGTAAGAGACCATGAAAAGGTTCCCCGAGTTGGTCGACTGGTGCTGTAGTGATGGTTAATGCCCGCTTAGCGATCTTCACGCTTGAGTGCAGAGGCAGGGATATCGTCGGCTGTCAGGCGCTCGAAGCGCTTCTGCTCGGTATAAACCCAGTTAAGCCCTACTGATGTCGCCAGAAAACGATCATCAAAATTGCTATCTAACTCTTCTTGGGGATAATGACGCAGGATCCAAGTTTTCATCAGTATCACGTACACCACCAACGCGGTGATAAAACCAACGGCATAAGCGTACTCTAGGAATATGAGTGCCATGGCCCCGCCCGCCAGCCAGGCGATAATGCCAGCTGGATTGAAGCCATTGAAAAAGCGGAATTGACCGGCGGGATCGTACAAGGCTGGGACATTAAGACGACGGTGCCGCAAAATATAGTAATCCGCGACCATGATGCCGCCGACTGCGGAGAGTACCGCGCCATAGTAGCTGAGGAAGGTAAACAAATTGTTCAGAATCAACCAAGGCATGGAAGCTGTGCCGATGATACCGGCGATGACCAAGGCGACAGGATAGCTAATACGAGGGGCACCGGCATTGACGAAGGTAAGGGCAGCCGGAATCAAGTTGGCGGCATTATTGGTAGACCACTGAGCCAATATCACCATGGCCAATAGTGCCACCATGGTGAAGCCACCCCCCTGGCCTTGAATGACGGTGACAGGGTTCCAGTCACCTGCCGCGATAAAGGATACGCCACCAATCAACGCTACCCAGGCCTGGGTCGCAGGTAAGGCCAAGAACTGTGCGACGAAGACGTTGCGATTGCGGGCGAAGAAGCTGCGTTGTCCTCCTGGCGTGCGCAGGAAACGGGTCAAGTTGGGAATATCCACTGCCAATGCTGACCAAAAAGCCATATTGGCGAAGAATAGCGCTAAAGGCACTACTTGTTGATCGCCAACAAACGTCCAGATGTTGACGCCGTTGGTTTCGGCTAGCACGTTAAGAGTGAAGTACATCCAGACTGATATAGCGATGATGCAAGGTGCGGCGATAGAGGCGAGTAATTCTACTGCGCGAATGCCGAGAGCGGTGTTGACGATCTGCACGACAGCGAAAAGCACGTACCACACGATCCAATTATCAAATCCCCATAAGTATTCCACAATACCGTTAAGGGCCAGGGCGCCGAGATACGTTTGTACGCCAAACCAAATGGCGGCGACCACACCACGGGAGACAGCAGGCAGGTGTGTGCCCTTGAGCCCAAAGGGAGCACGTAAGTAGACGGCAAAAGAGAGACCGTGCTCTGTTCCTATGTCCGCGGTAAGACTCATGACGATGCCAAGCACAAGATTGGCAAAGAAGATGATCGCCACGACCTGAATCAGTGGTAGGCCAGCAACACCACCCGCGCCGAGCTGGAAGGTGGCAATGATGACTGCCATCCCGATCCATAACCATATAAAACCAAAGAAGCCAATCGTTCGCTGATTCAGCCAGACCGGTAAAATGGAGGCTTCCAGCAAGTTCTTGTTGCTATTGTCTGATCCAGCCGTTGCCGGTTCGTTGATGTCTTTTGTATGTCCCATTGCATGGTTCCCCTGAAATTGTTGGTAGTCAGTTTTGGTGACAATGGCGTGCTCATTTTTAAAGTTATAAAATGTAGTATGGATACAAAAAACATTATCTGGCAAGTGGCGTGCTGTAATTCTACGGCGCAGACTGGCGTTAAATAATCTAATATTTTGTTTTGCATAGAAAAAAATACACGCAATCTTGGTGAGTATCAGTTTGAGGGTGTTTGGTAGGCTATTGTCAGATTTGCTCGGCTCAAAAGGCGGGGTGGGAAGTGTTAAGATATAACAATTTATGTGTATCTTTGCCTTGATGGTGGTAGCTAAGCAGGACTTGGTAATAACTAGGGAAGGATAAGTTTGTGGAGGATGTGGTTCTGACCATTGACGATAGTTCTAACAGCGTTCAAGAAGGGCAAGCTCCACGCTATGCCAAGATTCAAGAATCGTTACGCGATGCCATTCTGTCTCAGCGTTTGCCGCCCAGCTTGGTGCTGCTTGAGGGGCCGCTGGCGAGAATGTATGGAACCAGTCGAGGGCCAGTGCGCAAGGCGCTTGAGCTGCTGCATCAAGAAGGGTTGATCAGTCGCTTTGAGGGGCGCGGTTTTTTGGCGACTCCGGAGCCTGAAACGGTAACGCCGGAGCGTCAGACGTTGACGCCGGAAATGCTGGGACTAGCCGCTGACTACAAATCCCAGCTCGATGCTCGCCCGATCTCTGACCGCATATACGCCGAGGTGGAGGAGGCTGTTGCCACATGCTTAGCCTTTGGTCACTTTCGCATCGTTGAGACGACGCTTAGTGAATATTATGGCGTCAGTCGTACCGTTGCCAGGCAAGTGTTAGGTCGCCTTCGTAACCAAAGGCTGGTAGAAAAAGATAATTACTCGCACTGGTTGGCGGGGCCGCTTACAGCTCAGGCAGTGGCTGAAGATTTCGAAATTCGTGCGCTGCTTGAACCGGCGGCTCTTAGGGCTTCAGGCCCTCTGCTGGATAAAGCTGAACTAGAGGCGATGAAAGTAAGCACTCAGCGCTTGATTGACCATCCTGAACTACAGAATGCAGAGTCGATCACTCGGCTTGAGCAAGATTTGCATCAGCGATGCCTGCGTCATTACCGAAACCGCAAGGCTTGCGAGATGATTGCTCAGAGCCAGCTGCCGGTCATCGTAAACCGCATGTTTTTTCAGACGGTCGGTGTACCCCCGAACGAGCCCCTTTTGAGGGAGCATCAGTTGGTGCTTGATCATCTATTGTTTGGTGCTTTCGATGCTGCCGCTTCAAGTTTACAAGCGCATCTCCAGGCGGCTGCCGAGCGTACCCGGCGCCGGCTAAAGGTATTGTCAGTTTTTCCAGAGCCAGACCTCCCGCCTTACCTGCTCAAAATTTCTTGAGCCGCTCCCTTTGAACGCCCCTGTTGTCCTGTTAAAGCGGCTAGATACTTGCGATAAGGGCAGTTTCTAGCGCTTTGGGTTCTCTTCTTAAATGTAACCTGGATTTAAAGGTCAAAAAAATGCCCAATTTTGGGGCGTTTACATAGTTTTCAGCTCTCCTTCAAAAATGTGCTGCACCATGCAGTCTAGTTTTTTACTGTCAAAATTCATGAATTTATCGAGATTATAGCCTTGTTTTCGGTATTTTTAGCGATTTTTTGCCTTTTTGGTGCGGTTTGAAACGATGCATTGAGCATTTTTGGGTGTCGATAATACTTCATTGACAAAAATGACTGTTGTGTCCAGTCTTCAATTTATGGCGTTTGGTGACAGTGATCATTCGCCTGCTGCAAGCACACCATGACCAAGTATTAATAACGAGGTGTTCAAAATGGCTAAAAAAGAGATTCTCTGCGCATTTGGTGTTGACGTTGATGCCGTCGCTGGCTGGCTGGGATCGTACGGTGGTGAGGATTCGCCCGACGATATTTCCCGCGGCTTGTTTGCTGGTGAAGTTGGTGCACCGCGCCTGCTTAAACTGTTTGAGCGCTACAACCTGAAGACGACCTGGTTTATTCCCGGCCACAGCATTGAAACCTTTCCGGAGCAGATGAAAGCCGTCGTTGATGCCGGTCACGAAGTTGGCGTTCATGGCTATAGCCATGAAAATCCTATCGCGATGACGCGAGAGCAAGAGCGGGACGTGCTTGATTACAACATCGAGCTCGTGACCAAGCTATCGGGTAAGCGGCCAACAGGCTATGTGGCTCCGTGGTGGGAATTTAGCCCGGTGACCAATGAGCTGCTTCTCGAGCGTGGTATCAAGTATGACCACAGCTTGATGCATAATGACTTCCATCCCTACTACGTCCGTGTCGGTGACTCCTGGACCAAGATCGATTACTCCAAGCCCGCTAAGGAATGGATGAAACCGTTGGTCCGCGGCGAGGAAACCGACCTGATTGAGATTCCTGCCAACTGGTATCTCGATGACCTCCCGCCAATGATGTTCATCAAAAAGTCGCCCAACAGCCATGGTTTTGTTAGCCCGCGTCATTTAGGTGAAATGTGGCAAGACCAGTTTGATTGGGTTTACCGCGAGAACGATTACGCGGTGTTCACCATGACCATTCACCCGGATGTATCGGGGCGTCCTCAAGTGCTGATGATGCTCGAGCGATTGATTGAGTACATGAAGAGCCATGAAGGTGTGCGCTTTTGCACCTTCGATGAAATCGCTGATGACTTCGCCAAGCGCAACCCGCGTAGCTGATGCCGATAAGCATCTTCAATAAAAAACGATAACTGAAAAGAGGGTGAAGTCGATGGCCGAGCCAAACTCAAGTACGACTGCCGAGGCAAGTCAGCACGCTGATGAACCCTGGAATGTAGTCATCACCAAAAAACAGATTGGTTATGCATCGCTGGTCTGTTTTATTGCCTGGGTGGCGTCGGTTTACCCCGCCTCATTCACGAGGGGGCCGATTGCACGGTTTGAAGGTGGTGGCTGTTGACATCGCTTACCAGGACCGGCCTCTTCAGCGCGAGTGGCTATTGAGTAATGCCTGAGCGCGGTCCTTTTTTCGCTTTTTTATAGCTCTTTGGGATCGATTGCGGCCGTCCAAGCAGCCGTGATCGCCGACCGTCGCCGCGGTCGCTCGCATTTTGTTCGGCTAAATTAAAGGGTTAGAATATGAATAAGAAATCCGGCCTTCCGGCAATTAGTATCGTCTCGATTGTAGCGACCTGTATAAGTTCGCTTGCCTTTGCATCTTCGTTTGGGGGCGCCACAGGCAGTGCAACAGTGGATAACAAAGCACTCATTGCCAGTAATGGTGACAACGAATATCAATACAACGCAGCTCTCCTAGTAGTAGATCCAAATGACGGCTACAAATATATCGGCAATCAAATCGTTGGGCCCGAAGGGGGAAGCCGCAGTCCGTGGACTGACATGATTACCCGCGGCTTGAACGAAGAAGGCCTCGCCTACACCTGGACATACGTGGCGCCTGATAACATTGAGCCTGATAGTGGCGAAGCATTCGGCATCACCTTTGAGCAATTTGGCCGAATGGTCTTATCCCAGGCGGCAACTGTGGAAGAGGCCATTGAGCTAGTCGATGAGTACCCGCGGGCGTACCATGGCAACTTCCTCTTCGCTGATGCTTCAGGCACCATGGCTATGCTGGAGATAAGTACAAAAAGCTACGAGGTAATTTTCCAAGGCGATGACGGTACAATTGGTAGAGCTAATAGTTGGTTGAGCCCTGAGATGCAGCGCCTATCTGAAGCCAGTGATGACATGTCTGATAGTGGCTGGCGCCAAAATCGCTGGGACGAATTGCTTGAAGCCAATAGTGGAAGCATTACTGAGCAGACCATGATGAGAATGGCCTCGGACTATGAAGGTGCTTTAGAGCATGGTTGGTCCATTGAGAGCCATCGATGCGATCCAGAAACAACTGTATGTAGATCTGCTTCAACCAGCTCTGAGGTAATTTCACCAAGTGATGGCACATTTTGGTGGAATTGGGGCTGGGGATCCGGACGTCAACCTCGTTTTCCTGAGCAACAGGGAATTCATGATCGTTCGTGGGGCGTTTATGTTCCCTTCAAGCTTTCCGCTTTGAAACCGGGGGAGTACGTGACGAAGGATAGTCGCCTGACACCACTGGCAATTCGCTACATCATGAACCACTTTGAGATCAGCACGCCAACAATGGAGATTGACTCAATTAAAGGGCAATCCGAAGAAACTTGGGTGCGGACGCAGTAGTGATTAGCGCCGTTGCCGGCCCGTCCTGCTTTGGCTCATGAGGTGTGGGTAGCGACAAGGTGAATTGGGGCAGACAAGCGCCTTCGTGCGGCCCACACTGCAACCATATGTTCTGGCCAAGTCGTAGCGGACACTTTTATTAGGTTCTTCGAAGACTGACGTGAAACGGTCGGGGCGTGGAGCGAAGGCAGGATAGAGAAACGGCGGTAAATACGAGTAAGCTGATGCTCACCACAAACGTCTGCTCACGGATACCGCCGTTGCCATGGATGCTATCCCGCTCTGCCTGTTCTGTAAAGGGTTCACCGTCGTTCTGATCTTACCCAGCAATTGTGGACGCTGATCTAAGCGATCATTCGGGCTTCGAAGGCCTCCGGGCTGATCATCCCGATTGCACTGTGTCGGCGCTGCCGGTTGTAGTCCAACTCAATATACGCGAATACTTGTCGTCGCATGGCGTTCCGCGTCTCGAATCGCTCACCATGAATGGCCTCAACCTTGAGGCTGTGGAAGAAGCTCTCGGCGCACGCATTGTCATAGCAATTGCCCTTTGCTCTCATGCTGCACTGGAGTTCGTGGCGGGTCAGCAACGATTGGTATAGCGTCGAACAATATTGACTCCCGCGGTCGGAGTGGACGATCACCCCCTTGGGCATTTTGCGGCCCCACAGGGCCATCTGCAGGGTATCACCAACCAGGTCAGCGGTCATGCGTTCGCTCATCGCCCAGCCGATGACCTTGCTTGAGTACAAGTCGAGCAGCACGGCCAGGTAAAGCCAGTCTTCACTGGTCGCCAGGTAAGTGATGTAAGTGCCTATTCAAAATTAATCGTGTGATCAGTTCCGTAACCACCGAGTAAGCAGTGTACCTCTTCACATAGACGTTCAAACGAGAGATAGGCACTCAAAGGCAGCCAGGTGTACTTCATCTGCCGCCACAGAATCTCTATCAGATTCAGCTCTGGTGAGTAGGCAAACAGATAGATCAGGTGCACACGTTGCGACATCCACTCCACCCTCTTGCGCCTAAAGGCCTTGGAGCGATGCATGCTGGCATTGTCGAGCACCACCACGGCGAAGGTGTCAGGATCCTTCTGGATCACAAACTGGTCAAACGCTTCTATGACCGTTTCCGTGGTCACTGTCTCGGTTGTCGTGTGATAGACCAGTTTTCCGGCTCGGCTTAAGAATCTCAACACGTTTAGCCTTCGGCTGCCGGCGTAGGCAGTGACTTCCCAAGGCTTGCCGATAGGGCTCCACGCATACGGCACCGACGACGCTTATGAAAAACCTGATTCATCAAAGTAATAGAGCTCGTGCTCGCCTTGGTCCTCTCGCTCATGAAGCGCTTTCATCAGGTCTTACGTTTTGCGAAAGTCCGTTTCGTCACGCTGGGTCTTGAGTGAATGAGACCATCCAAACCGGACACTTCCCATTGCTTGAACCATCGTGATACGGCATCGCCGCGAACCTGAAGTATCTCACTGATTTGGTTAATCGTATGGCCTTGGTCACTCAGTAGAATGGCATGCGCCCGACGGCGGAGAGCGCGCTTCTCGCCATGGTGATAGGCGGAGGTCAGCGTCTGTTGTTCAGGTTCAGTGAGAGGGGCAACGAAGCGTTTTTCCATGGTTCTGTCCGTGCCAGAAATCCTGGCATGGATGTTGCTCGAAAACTTTAGATTAGGAACTTAGAGGCGATTGGTAAAGGCGTTACCAGTGTTGCCGTCGGCGATCATGTGATTCCTTTGTATACCCCCGAATGTGGCGAGTGCAAATTCTGCCTGTCCGGCAAAACCAACCTGTGCGGGAAAATCCGCGAAACCCAGGGCAAGGGGCTGATGCCCGACGGCACCAGCCGCTTCTACAAGGACGGAAAGCCAATCTATCACTACATGGGTTGCTCGACCTTCTCCTAGTACACCGTTCTGCCGGAGATTTCGCTGGCGAAGGTCAACAAGGAAGCCCCGCTGGAAGAGGTGTGCCTGCTCGGCTGCGACATAACCACCGGCATGGGCGCGGTCATGAATACCGCCAAGGTGGAAGAAGGCGCTACGGTGGCCATTTTCGGTCTCGGCCTGTCTGCGATTATTGGTGCGACCATGGCCAAGGCGAGTCAGATTATCGTCATCGACATCAACAACAGTAAGTTTGACCTGGCACGACAGCTTGGTGCAACCGACTGTATCAATCCCAAAGACTATGACAAGCCGATTCAGGAAGTGATCGTTGAACTGACTGACGGTGGCGTGGACCTTCGAATGCATCGGCAACGTCGATGTCATGTGGTCCGCACTGGAATGTTGCCACAAGGGATGGGGCGAGTCGGTCATTATTGGCGTTGCCGGGGCAGGCCAGGAAATTTCCACCCGCCCGTTCCAGCTCGTTACCGGTCGCGTCTGGAAAGGCTCCGCCTTCGGAGAGGTCAAAGGCCGTTCCGAGCTGCCTGGTATTGTCGAGCGTTACCTGCAGGGTGAATTCAAGCTTAATGATTTCATCACCCACACTATGGGGCTTGATGACATCAACGAGGCCTTCGAGCTGATGCATGAGGGCAAGAGCATCCGCAGCGTTATTCATTTCGACAAGTAATCGCGACGGCCACCTGCCCCGCAGGTGGCCGACCGATGGAGGTCCCGATGACAATCGAAAACCTGAGCAGCAACAAGAGCTTCAGTGGCTGGCACAAGCAGTACAGTCACCTTTCTGAAACTCTGGGTTGCAGAATGCGATTTGCGATTTACCTTCCGCCAGGAGTAGCCAACGGGGAAAAAGTACCGGTGCTCTATTGGCTGTCCGGCCTGACCTGTACCGATGAAAACTTCATGCAGAAAGCTGGCGCCCATCGTGTGGCCGCGGAATTGGGCATGGCCATCGTGGCACCGGACACCAGCCCCCGCAGCGATGACGTTGCCGATGATGAAAGCTACGATCTTGGCCAGGGCGCTGGCTTCTACGTGAACGCTACCGAAAGCCCATGGCATCCCAACTACCGCATGTACGACTATGTGCTGAATGAGCTGCCTGCACTGATCGAATCTGTTTTCCCGGTAACGGATCAACGCTCGATTGCAGATCATTCAATGGGTGGTCATGGCGCCCTCGTTCTGGCTCTTCGCAACCCTGAAAGATACCGGTCCGTATCGGCCTTCAGCCCGATCAGCAATCCGGTAAATTGCCCATGGGGCAGGAAAGCCTTCACAGCCTACCTGGGCAAAGACACCTCACGCTGGGCCGAATACGACGCTAGCCTACTGATGCGCGAGGCAAGGCAGTTCGTACCAGCCCTAGTCGACCAGGGCGATGCGGATAATTTCCTGACTGAACAGCTTCAGCCAGAGGCGCTTGAGACCGCAGCCAGCATCAGCAATTACCCGCTGTAGCTCAATTTCCGGGAGGGCTACGACCACAGCTACTTCTTTATCGCGAGCTTTATCGAAGCGCACCTGCGATTCCATGGCGGGCATCTGCGGTGTCGGGCTTTACGGTCTTAAAGTGGCCAAACCACACAATCAAGGGCTAAACAATCAATGATCCTGTACTGGCAGCAGCTGAGGATAAACTCGGCAACGAGTTGAAAATACAGCAATCAGCCCTTGAACCCGGCCAGAAAAGCGCGGTATTCCCGGAGCACCGCTTCACTGCTGCGGGCGACCAGCCTGACTTCCTGTCCGGGGAGGCATTGGGCCAGCCGGGACGCGGCCAGCGGCGAAAGCGCACCCAGTCTCGGATAGCCTCCGATGGTCTGACGGTCGTTGAGTAATACGATCGGCTGGCCATCGGGTGGCACCTGAACCCCTCCGAGGTTGATGCCCTCTGAAATCAGCGACCGGATTCGGCACTGTAATTTGGGGCCGGTGAGGCGCACACCCATGCGGTCTGCCCGGTCATCCACCCGCCACCAGGTGTTGAAAGCGTCAAACAGGCTGCGGCCGGTGAATTCGGCAATCTGCGCACCTGGCAGCAGGTCGAGCTGCGGCGGCTCCCGGAAATCCGGGCGGGCATGTGGCGGGGCCTGGGTGATGCCCGGTGCTGCGGTGATACCCGGTCTGAACGTGCTTAACCTGTCGTCATCCGCCAGCTTGCGGCCGTAGCCATCAAAGCCGCCCAGTTGCTCTCGGGCGACACAGGCTACGCTGCCCATCGCTGGCGGAGCCGCAAAGCCACCGTGTACAGACAGATACGCCCGCAGCCCGCTTACCGGGGTGCCAAACGTCAGTTTCTGGCCTTCGGCCCAGCGTACCCGTTGCCAAAGCGGAACCGTATGGCCCTCCAGCGTGGCGCCAAGATCGGCTCCGGCGATGGCAATATCAAGATCGCGTTCCGCCACCAGTTGCAGTCCGCCAAAGGTAATTTCAAGGCTTGCCGAGCCCCAGGGATTACCGGCCAGCCGGTTGGCCCAGGCCCAGGAATACAGGTCGGCCGGACCGCCCTGAGTGACCCCCAGGTGCCGGACACCAAAGCGGCCGCGGTCCTGAAGCAGCGCAAGCGGCCCGGCCCGGAGCACCCGGATCGCGATGTCGCTCTGGGGCAGGGTGGTCATTGGCATGCCTCCATGGGGGTAATGTCGCCTCCGCTACGTTCAAACGCCTCTCGAGAGGTCGGAACAAAGCGTACCTGGTCGCCCACATTCAGCAGGCTGAAACCTTCTCTTTCTCGGTCGAACAGGCGGGCACTGGTGCGACCCAGAAGGTTCCAGCCGCCTGGGGTGGCGGTGGGGTATGCGGCGGTCTGGCGCGCGGCAATGGCCACGCTGCCCACCGGGACTTTTTTACGGGGTGTGTCGAGTCTCGGGCATTCCAGTTCTGGGGCCGTCAGGCCCATGAAGGCAAAGCCTGGCGCAAAGCCCAGGGCAAAGACGCGGTAGGTTTTCTGGCTGTGGCACGCGATGACCTCAGCCACCGACAGTCCCGTATGTTCCGCGACCCGCTCAAGGTCTGGCCCAACGCTGGCATGGTAGAGCGTGGGCAGTTCATGGATCTGGCGGGTGCCGGAGTTGCCCTCCGGTGTCAGGTCCGTGAGCAGGCTGGTGATCTTCTGTTGCGCTTCCAACGGACTCAGTTGCACGGGATCGAAAACCACCAGCAGGGTGGTGTAGGACGGCACCAGGTCCACCAGCGCCGTTCCGAACGCCGATTCGCAGCGTTGCAGCAACGCGGTGATCCAGGGCAGGTTGGCTTCATCAATGCTATCGAACAGCCGAACCATCCAGCCATCCAGTCCCGCAGATTCCAGCCGGGGCAGGGTTGTGACGGAGCCTGTGTTCATGCCTGGCTTCCCAACGCCTGAATGGCTTCCCGAATGGACTGGATGGCAGCAATGGATTCGTTGTTGTCCCCATGCACGCACAAGGTGTCGGCTTGCAAAACGATCTTACTGCCGTCGCTGGCGGTGAGTGGTTCACCTTTGGCGATCGTAATGGCCTGTGCCAAGATTTCCTTCGGGTCTTCATGAACGGCACCGGGCAGTCGCCTGGACACCAGATACCCGTGCTGATCATAAGCGCGGTCCGCAAAGGCCTCAAACCATAGGGTTATGCCATACCGGTCGGCAATGTCCTGTACCATCGACGTGTCACAGGCTGCCATAGTCATCAGGGGTAGAGAATCATCGAAATCTTTGACCGCCCTGACCACGGCTTCAAACAAAGCGGGATCCCGGATCATATCGTTGTACAGTGCGCCGTGGGGTTTCACGTAATGTAGCCGCAGACCTTCAGCCCGACAAAGCCCGGACAGAGCCCCGATCTGGTACAGCACAATGTCTTCCACTTCAGCAGGTGAGCAAGCCATAGAGCGTCGGCCAAAACCCACCAGATCCGGATAGGATGGGTGAGCGCCGACCTTCACCTGATGGGTTTTGGCCAGGCGCAGGGTACGCCGGATAACGTGAGGGTCGGATGCGTGAAAGCCGCAGGCTACGTTGGCAAGATCCACGTGGGGCATGACATGCTCATCCATTCCCATGACCCAGGGGCCGAAGCTTTCACCCATATCGGCATTGATCAAAAGCGTGCTCATATAGCCTCTCCTGTTTTAACCATGCGGTAACGCCACTGGCTTAAGACAAAAATTCCCAGGCTCACTGCCATCGAGGCAGCCAATGCCACGGCAAAAGTGGCCATAGGAGGCAAAGTGTTTACTACCAGTGCCAGCGCCAGTGCAAAGGCTACGAGGCTGAGCATGCCTTTTTGGGCCATGCTTACCGTTGCTCTTGCCACTTCCGGGCCGTAGCGCTCGTAGAGTGTCCAGCCAATCGTGAACAAACCCACAGGAAATCCCACCAATATACCGGAAAGGAGCGGGCCGGTTCTCGCCGCCAGGGTTGTTGCAATACTTACCAGAATGCCAGCCAGCAGGCCCCGTAATAGCAGATCGAACCAGCCTGATCGAGCAATTACGACCGTGTGCCTTAGTTGCAGCCTGTGGCGTATGAACTCAGCCGTCAAAAGCACCAAGCCGTACGCCAGAAGGGCACCCCATACGCCTCCGGGTAGCAATGAAAATAGAAGCGAAGCGGGTATCCAGCTGCCCGTTGCCAGTGCCAGGCTGGTGAATACCCCCAAACGCCCGGCGGACAGCACGAAGCTGATAGCGAAGATAAGCGTTGCGATCAGTGCGTGCAGAGTCGACAGCGCGGCGGCTTGCAGGAACTCGGTTGAGCGCTCCTGAAGCATAAAGAAGTAGCCGGGGCCAAGAATAATCGGCGTGCCTGCCAGAATGCCGCCAAGCCGGGGGCCCATTTTGCCAACGGCCACCGACACCCCAATCACCACTGCTGCGGTTGCCACCAGTTTGACAATCAGAACGCTCAGCATAGGGTTGAGAGTATCCTCTCAAGGCCTGCTGCAGTGTTGAGCAATTGCCGATCCGTTCCATTTCGGCCAACCAGCATTAGCCCGGATGGCAGCGCGCCCTGCGGGTGATTGGGAATTGTAATGGCACATAAATCCAGCAGGTTGGCGACGCTCGGGTTGCGTAACACCAGCAGGTTCAGCCGCCCAAAGCGCTCATCATCAACGAGTTTCTCAAAACGTGGTGGGGCAATTGGCACGGTGGGTGCCAACAATCCGTCGTAGGCTGACAACCACTGGTCGGCCTGTTGTTTGCGGTTCTGTCGGCGGTGCAGCAGCTCGATGTAATCGGAGGCGGTGAGAGAGGCACCGCGCTCGATGCGAGTACGGACTCTTGGGTCGTAGCGATCTCCGCAAGCTGCCAGCCACTCCCGGTGCAGATGGTAGCTCTCTGCAGCGGTAAAACCGCCGCCCTCCAATAGCTCTGGCAGGGCATCCAGTACCGGAACCGCGACCTCGTCAATTATTGCGCCCGCGCCGCGAAGAGCCTTCAGGCTACGGCCGAAAGCGTCAGAAATTTCGGCTGAAACATCGTCGAGCATGTAGTTGGTAGGGACGGCAAAACGCAGGCCAGCCAATGAACGAGGCTTTAAAGGTGTCGCCGGTTGCCCTGCCAGAACAGCATCAATGCGTGCACAGCAGTCGACGGTTCGAGCCATAGGGCCGATAGAGTCGAGGCTATCGGACAGCGGGAAGGAGCCCGTGCGTGGAATGCGGCTTTGCGACGGTTTAAAACCGACTAGGCCGCAGAACGCTGACGGAATACGAACTGAACCGCCGGTATCGGAGCCGATAGCCGCTGCGGCCATGTATCGGGCCACGGCGACGGCGGCGCCCGAAGATGAGCCGCCGGGAATCCGGCCGGGAGCGACAGGGTTATCCGGTGTGCCGTAATGGGGGTTTATGCCAAGCCCGGAATAGGCGAATTCGGTCATGTTGGTGTGCCCGGTAATAACAGCCCCGGCACGGCGCAAGCGAGTTACGATCAGCGCATCGGCTTTGGCTGGAGTGTCCCACCATTGGCTACCGGCGTGGGTAACTTCTCCTGCCACGTCGAACAGAACCTTCAATGCGATCGGTAAGCCAGCCAGCTCACCAGTGGGTACACCGGCGTCTCGCAAGCCGTCTATAGCCCGGGCTTCGGCTTTTGCCTGGCCATCGAACCGGCGGGTATAAATCTGCCGATCCGGGTGATCACCTTTATCGATGTTGGCCTGGCAGATATCCAGTAGCTCACCGGCTTGCCAGTGGCCAGCGGCCAGGCCAGTGAGTAGGTCTGCCAGAGATTCCGCTGGCAATGGCTTGAGCGCTGTAGTTTCGAGTCGTGTCATTTTATCACCGACAGGGTCTCAACGTTGTAAGCATGCTCCAGAGAGCGGCCTCTGACCGGATCCGTTAACACCATCCGAAATGTTTCTGCCGGGCGAACACCTCCGATCACGGGTAGTGTTCCGCAAAGCATAGCCTGTCCGGGTGCCAGTTCGGTTGTTTCCAGGCCAAATCGACGCAGTAGATCCTCCGGATGCAGTAGCCCGGTAACACCGCCTTGCTGGTAGGGTACTTCCTTGCCATCAATGGTGGCGAAAGAGGCCATTTGTAGCTTATCCCAATGGTCAATTACATCCGCCAGCCACCAGATCTGACGCCCTACCGGTTTGGCACACACCTGTTTGGAATGGGCGACCGACCAGGCTTCGGCTTCCCGATCCGTGTGATCTGAGCCCAGGCCAACAACGGTGCCGTGTTCGGTTCCGATCAGCAGAACCTCGATTTCACCACTGGTTTCGTTGCCCAAAAATTGAACCTGGTTGGCGGTGGTCACCAGTCCTGCTGATACCCGATAGAACAGAGGTGTGCTTGACGGGGGTGCAACACCGATGGCCTTGAGTTCTTCAATGTGTTCATCAATGCCAGCCTGCTCGCGCCCCGCCCAACCAGCAATAATCATTTCTTTTATTTCAACGTTCAGGGTTTCGCCAGTCTCTGCAAATTGAAATTCTGTCATCACGTATCTCCTGTTGTTATGCGTTGGTTAAGGGGCTAGTTGAGCAGTTCCGGCAGGAAAAGCGCGATTGAAGGAAAGAGGACAAGGGCTATAGCCATTAGCAACATTATGGCGACGTAAGGCAATGCGCCAACCATGACATCGTTGAACGAGCCACCCTGACGAACCCCCTGCACCACATAGAGGTTGAGCCCGACCGGAGGTGTAATCAGCGCCATTTCGATCAGCAGAATCAGCAAAATGCCAAACCACACCGGGTCAAAACCCATACTGATAATGATGGGAGCCACAATCGGAATGGTTATAACCATCAGTGACAGAGTTTCGATGAAGAAGCCAAGAATGATGTACATGGCGATGATCATCAGCAGGGTGGAGTAGGGGCCAAGGCCGGCAGACTCAAGAAACGAGGTAAGCTCCCGGGTGATACCTGCAGAGGCCAGAACAAAGTTCAGGAAATAGGATGCCATGATAATCAGCATGATCATGCCCGTGGTGCGCATGGTGCCCTCGAGAGCTTCCATGACGACGGATTTGCTGAGCTTGCCCATTGCTGCCGCGATCACCATGGCGCCGATAACCCCCAGCGATGCAGATTCTGTTGGGGTTGCCCAGCCAGCATAAATAGAGCCGACAACAATACCGAACAGGAGCAGTACCGGAACCAGATGCCACAAACCTGAGAAACGCTCAGCCCACGAGTGGTGCGTGCTCGGCCCACCCAGTGAAGGACGCCATAAACAGATCAGAGCGGTTCCGACAACAAACAGCAGTGCCAGCAACAACCCGGGAATCATCCCAGCGGCAAATAACTGTGGAATAGAGGTTTCGGTCAGAAAACCGTAGACGATCAGGTTGATCGACGGTGGGATCATAATGCCGAGAGTACCGCCTGCGGCAATGGAACCCGTGAACAGGCGCTGGTCGTACTTCAGGTCTTTGCCTTGCGGGATGGCAACTGTGCCAATGGTGGCAGCCGTCGCCACGCTGGATCCGGACGTTGCAGAAAACAGGGTTGCCGTGGCTACGTTGGCATGCAACAGGCCGCCGGGTAACCAGGAAAACCAGCTCTCCAATGCCCGATAGGTTCCTTTGGCGATGCCGGTGCGCACCAGAATTTCGCCCAATAGTATGAACAGGGGAATGGCGATCAGGAGAAAGCTGTTGGAAGCTGTCCAGAGGACATCCCCCATGGCATTAACCAGGGGAAACGGCGAGAAGAACTCGTCCAGAAACAGCCCCAGCACAATCAGTGTAGCGGCCACCGGAACACTCACCAGCAGAAGAACAAGCAGAACGGTCAGAGTTAGCACAATCATCAGTTGGTTTCCTTGTTCTCTTCGCGGATCTGTTCATCCAGTGTCGGGCTGCCAGCCAGGCGCTGTACGTCATTCATCTGGCCGCTGAGCAGGCCGAGCAGTACTCGCAGAGACATCAGCACGACAGCGACAGAGAACCACACCAGACCTAGCAACCACAGTGCCTGGGGAATCCATACGGGTGTGCCCAAAGGCGTATTTGCGCGGGCTCCGCCCGTATAGGAGTGCTCTGCCACATCGAATGCGGCACCCACAACCAGAACGCAGAACAAGGCCAGAGATAACAGGGCGATGAGATCAAGCACACCGCGTGCGCTGACGGGCAATTTCACATACAAAGCATCAATGCGGATGTGAGCTTTGCGCATCAGGGTGTAGGCAAACGCCCAGCTTGTGCTGATAGCCATCACGTATCCGGTGATTTCAGTCGCGTGCAAATTTGAGCGGCCGATCAGCTGACGGGACAAAATTTCCATGGTCACCAGAGCGACTGTCAGGAGAATCAGAACGCCACCGGCCCGGGCCAGCCAGAGCGAGCCGGACTGGACGCCCTGAAGAATCCGGTCGAGCCCGGAAGTTATCTGTTCCAACATAGGGTTCTCCAGAACGGGTTGCCGCGCACAACCCGTTCTTCAGTTATTGCAGGATGATGAAATTTACTTTGAGGCTTTCAAGCCTGTGACACTGCCGATGGTTTCATTCCAGCGATCAACCCAGCGCTGATCAACCCGGTCGGCCCAGTTTGGCAGTAGCTTTTCTTCCAGGTGGCGGGAAACTGCTTTGAAATCGCTCTCCGTTGCCTGCACCAGTACCATGTTGCCTGACTCACCACGGGAGCATTCTCCTTCACCGGTCAGGCAGGCAATCCCTTCTTTGGTTTCATCAACTGCTGTGGCCCATACTTTTGCTTCGTAGTTCTCTTTCAGTTCTTTGAGCAACCATTCCTGGGTGTCTGCCGATAGTGACTGCCACTTTTTACCGTTCATGGCGGTTACAACGTGATCCCACCCGCCAACTGGAAGCGGGTACAGGTGAGTGGCTACTTCGTACCATCCGGAGCTGTAGCCTGAAAGTGAACCGGTGACCGCACAATCAATAACGCCACGCTGAAGTGCTCCGGGCACTTCGCTGTAATTCAGTGTGATACCTTCAGCCCCCAGAGCTTCCAGGAACTCCGCAGTTGTTCGGCCACTGGCGCGTACTTTCTTGCCTGCGAGATCCGAGAGACTGCTGATTTCGGCATTGCAGAACACAACCTGAGAAGGATACGGAGCCACTGCAAGCACCTTGGCGCCGTCGAAACGCTCACTGAATGCTTCGTCCAGAACCGGCCAGTAGGCTTCGGCAACCTGGCGGGCAGTTTCAACATCCGGTGCCATCATGGGCATATCAAGCCCTTCCAGCTCAGGTGCATCCTGAACCGCGTAGTCGGCAACCGTTGAGGTAACCTCAATGACATTGCGAGCCATCAGACGGTAGACCTCACCGCCACCCAACCCCATCTGATCGAACGTCGTTACGTTGGTAGAGATATTGCCGCCGGATGCCTCAGGAATATGATTGCTCCAGAACGGGTTCTCGAAGTTTTTATACAGCGACAGGCTGCTCCAGCTGCCAACGTATGAAAAGCTGGTGTTATCAATGTCCTGAGCGGTGGCATGGCCTGCCATCAGAAGGGTGAGCGCAGTGGCTGCGGCGCAAACCTGATTTTTGTTCATCATGTCATTTCCTCTTCTCTTTCTCTTTGTTGTTTAACAGGTTGTTGTTTAACAGGTGCTAAAGCAAGGTGACTTGGCTTTCGGGAATGTCTGTTACCAGCATGTGGCCCGGGCTATGAGTAATCGCAAAAGGCACGCCAGCATCCATCAATACTTGCTGAGGGGTCACGCCACATGCCCAGAAAACCGGTGTCTCATTGCTATAGATGGACACGGAATCACCGTAATCCGGATTCATCAGATCACGAATACCAATCAGAGCCGGATCGCCAAAATGCACGGGGGCACCGTGGGCCAGAGGGAAGCGTGTGGTGATCTGAATGGCCCGGATTGCCTGTGCCGCCGGGAAGGGGCGCATGGATACCACCATATGACCGGAAAACCCTCCGGCAGCTTGAAGCGGGATCGAGGTTTTGAACATAGGGACGTTGCGGCTTTCGTCTATATGGCGAACAGCCACACCGTTTTGCAACAGTGCATGTTCAAAGCTGAAAGAGCAGCCCAGGGCGAAGGTTACAAGGTCGTCGCGCCAAAGATCAGAGACATCCCCTGCTGTGCCGGAGAGTTCACCGTGACGGTAGACGTGATAGGCCGGAACATCCCGTGCAATATCCAGATCGTTGCCCAGCAATTCGCAGGTTCGCTGCCCCGGCTCACTAACGGCAATCAGTGGGCAGGGTTTTGGATTCGCCTGGCAGAAACGCAGGAAACCATTGGCCTGTGCCTCGGGAAGCACTACCAGATTTACCTGAACAAAACCGTTTGCCAGGCCGGCGGTGGGGCCGGTCAGGCTGCCATCTCGTGCCTTTTGTCGCACCGCTCTGGCCTCGGAGGGATTAACGCTGATCATTTTTTTCGCCTTGTAATGGTTTCTACTTAAGCTAAGGCAAGCGAAATGATTAATTCCAATCGATATTTAGAATAAAAACTGATTGAAAAATGTGATCAGTTGTATGGCTAACGTAATTCCCGGGATTCTGATGACACCAGATTCAGCGCTAGATCGGCGATTGCACGAACAATGTAGCCGCCAGGTGCTGTGGTATAAGCGACGTTGAACACAAGATCAGGTACATTTGCCTCAACCTGCAGTTTTCGAAGCTTTCCGGACTCAAGCTCGCTGGTAACAATCTCACTGGGTAGTGCACTGACACCAACACCATCGACCGTCATTCGAATGATGGTTGAGAGTGAGGAGCTTGAGTGGATCTGGATAGAGCGACTCACAGGGTTGATCAGCGAGCGAATGTAAATGTGTGGTTCACTCATTCGTGGGTAGGTGATGATAGGCACCTGGGCCAGAGTAGAGACGCTCAGAGGTTTTTCGTGCAGCATCAGCTTTTCACTGGCCACCCAGGTGAGGGAATAGCTGCAGAACGGTTTGGTGACAAAGTCCTCATGCCGTACCTCACCGATCAGAAACGCAATGTCGATTTCTCGCCGGATGAGTTTTTCGGCAAGACTAACGGAAATATCCACATCGAGTTCGAGGTTGATGGCGGGATAGGTTTCGTTGATCCTTTCGATCAGCCGGGGCAGCCAGGTATAGGCAATGGTTTCTGCAACGCCTAATCGTATGGTGCCATGGATGGAGTCCGGGTCGGCGACTTTCTCCAGAAGCTCCTGATGAAGTTCAAGAATTTTTTCGGCGTAAACCAGCAACTCCTGGCCTTTGGTTGTCAGCACTGCACTGCGCCCGGATCGGTCAAATAGTTTAACGCCGAGCTCGTCCTCCAGGCCGGAAATACGTGCAGATATGGTCGGCTGGGAGGCGTACAGCTTTTCACCGGTGGCCCGAAAACTACCCAGCTTGGCTATCCAGTAGAAGGTTTCAAGGGACCTGATATTCATAATTTTCCGGAGCCTAATCCGTTTTCTGGAACGACAGCAGAGTCTTGCCACTGGCATTTTGCAGATGCAGTTTCAGGCCCTCAAGCAAATACCCCTCCACCTTGCCCAGCCGCTGCCGGAACCGGTCTGCAGTGGCCATATCGGCGCAGGCCATCATGGTGGCCGCGATCGGGCCGAGCGACAGCGTGGCCGGGCCGACCTTATCACAGCTTTAATGAGGGTAGCACTAAGTTGATGAACGTATGATAGGAAGATAGCGAGTTGACGGATACCTCACCATCCTGTAGACGGCGAGGTATCTCGATAGTGCTCAGTCTGGTACGTCAGCTACCGACGGCACCACCGCCGAGGGCAGATCTGACAGCGCAGCCAAGGCGGCTTCCTGCACCTGCTCCGAGGGCACGGCTTTGCCAGACGCCCGGGACGGCAAGGAACGGGTAGCGGTGGCTGCGGCAACCACCGTGGGGTTGTAGCCCAGCGAGAAGGCGCCCCGGGCGGTGGAGTTCACGCACATATGGGACATAAAGCCCGCCAGAATCAGATTTTGCACGCCCGCGGCTTTCAGCTGGTCATCCAGGTTTGTCTGGGTGAAGGAATTCGGGTAATTTTTGGTGATCACCGGCTCGCCATCTACCGGGGCTACCACATCGGCGATCTGGCCAATCGGTGCCGTGAGGTCGTAGGGTGAACCGGCACCGGCATCGTGTTGAATGTGGAATATCGGCCGCCCCGCCGCCCGGAAGCGCTCCAGCAACGCCTTGCACTCCTGCAGTGCGGGCTCCACGCCATCCAGTTTCATAACACCTTCGCGGTAGGTGTTCTGGGCATCGATAATCACCAGCGCGGAATCGCTGATCGGGCTGGCCTGGTTCCCCAGGCCGACAATGTCCCGCAGGGTTGTCAGATCACTCATGATGTTTCCTTATGGTTGGCAACGGCAAAAAACTTCTGTGTGACGGCGCAGTTGCAATGGCTCACCGGTTATAAAAAACCGACCGACACTGGCAAGTTACCCGGCCCCTGCCAGCAAGTGAATCAACACAAGGGAGGATTGCCCCGCGCCTTGGGAGCCAGTACCAAAGTGCCGTGTTGCCCGCAGTGGCATCCGGGCTACGGCCTCCTTATCGTAGCCTCATGTCATAGCCTCATGCAAAAAGGCTTCTATCGACGCGGCCCGGACCACAGAGCCGGGGCCTGTGTGGGGTTTCTGGATATGCGCCGCAAAAGTCCGAGAGTTGACGTGCTATCCGAGTGGGCTGCGAACCCCGGCAAAGCCCTGGCCAAGAACGTGCGTATAGATCTGGGGAGTTCGCAGATCCGAGTGGCCGAGCAAATCCTGAACGGTGCGAATATCGGTTCCGCGTTTCAATAGCTCGGTTGCAAACGTGTGCCGGCACGTATGACAACCCGCCCGCTTGCCAATGCCAGCTTGTTTGACGGCATTGCGTACGGCCTTTTGAACAGAGGTAATATGCCGATGGTGACGAACCACGTTGCCAAGGTTATCGGTGCTAATAGATGGTGACGGAAAAGCCATTGCCATTCCAGAGACCGACCTGCATTCGGATATTTTCGGGCAAGTGCAAACGGAAGGCTGACAGGATGAAGAAACGCTTTGTCCTGCTCCCGCCAGGCTTTTCGAATAGTATTGATATGACATTGCAGCGGAGCCAGCAATGGGGCGGGTAACAGGGTTGTTCGGTCTTTGGCGCCTTTGCCGTCTCGAACTGTGACGACCTGTTGTTGAAAATCGAGATCTTTAATACGTAACCGGCAGGCCTCCGTAATTCGCAGGCCAGAACCATATAGCAGGGAAGCAATCAGGCGATCTGTTTCCCCCATCTGATTTGTGATGGCCATGGCTTCATCATGGGTGAGCACTACCGGCAGTTTGCGTGGCTTTTTCGACCGGATAACCTCGCCGATATCGCCTATTGGTTTGTCCAGTACTTTGTCATACAGGAATACCAACGCATTCAGTGCCTGGGCCTGAGTTGCTGCGGCTACATTGCGACGAACGGCAAGCCAGGTGAGAAACTCATTCACTTCTCGGGCACCCATTTCACGCGGGTGTTTCATGTTTTGAAAGCGAATAAAAAACCGAATCCAGTACCAGTAGGATTTTTCTGTACGAATACTGTAGCGATTCACTCTGATAACGGCACGGACGTGATCTCTTAGCCGAGGTTCGTTTTTCTGCATAGCGGTGGCTCCTTGCCGTTGCTGTGTTTTTATACAGTATTATTGGTGGCGTAAATCACAGATGTCAAACGATTACATGGAAACAGAGTGCGAGGTGAGCTAACCTGTTGTTTTAAATATTAATGGCCGGTTCGCCCAATTGAGTAGAAAGCGGAATATCGAAGCAGTCAGATTTCTGCAATCGCGAAGCGGTCTGTCTAGTTGCTGTTAGGTAAGCGCTCCACCAACCTTTCAATTACCCACAAGTCATCGGCCATATAAGAACTCGCTTGATTAATCGAAGCCCGGTATGCTCTTTGATAATAAAATGGGCAGCTTGGTGAAAACTCAATTGATTGGGGTGAATGCTGTCCAAGCTGTAGGCCATTCGCGCCATCTGAAAGCGTATCAAGTTGTAGGCGAGCAACGTTCCCCATAACTCCTGGCGAACCATGTCCGGCGTACGACTACGCAGCGTGAGTCGGCTGCCCAGCAGTGACTGCTTCATTTCCCGGTAGCCCAGCTCGATTTCCCAGCGATAGCTATAAAGATCCACGATATCAGCAGCAGGAAAGCGCAGCGGGTCAGTCATCGACGTCAGCATCTGAACTTCTTTTCCCTTGACCTTACGGCGCATCAGACGTGCTTCTAACGTCGCGGGCAAGTCTGGCCATTTCGCTCGTGCTTGTGGGGATGTCGTCAGACGAACCAGTCGATCCTGACGTCCCAGCGAGTAGATCTCTTCATACTGCGCTCCCTTCCGTAACGGGATCATCCAGTGGCGCTGTTCGCCTGCTTCCTGCCACGCATGCAGCAGACCCAGCGAATAAAACCCACGGTCAAATAACGTCAGTGAGTGGTCAGGTGTACTGGCGATCAGGTCTGTCGTTAACGCCACTTCGCCCGTCGAGATGCTGTCAAACGCGGCGCCCGTGATTAGGTGGCTCGTCAGCTCCATTTGACACACCATCCGCACCTGCGGGTAGCTCGCTTCTCGGTAGGCGTTACGCGTACGTGTAAAAGCCGCTTGGTTGTCAGGCGTGTCAGGCGTTCGCCATACCACTCCGTCTACGCCTAGCAGCCTGAGACCACACCAATGAGGGTGAGGGGTTTGTTCGTGCCACAGGTCCTGCGTTTGCTCGAACACACGTTTGACAGCCTCTACCCCGAGGCGTTGACGTGCTTGGACAACGGCGCTGGGTGCCACGAAAGGACGTTGGCCGGGTAAGACAATATCAAGCTGATGAACGACTTGCGCCATCGGGATGTGCCGGAACAAGGCCATGCCGACAATCGACCAGACCACCATCTCAAGCGGTAAACGGCGCTTACGCAAGGTGGCTACACCGGCGTGCGCTAGGCATTCGTCAATCAGCTCGGGGGAGAGAACATCCGCGAGGCTGGAGAAATGTTCAGGTGAAACGCGAGTGATGGCATCAATGGCCTGACTAAAATGCATAAAAATCCGGTATCAGAGAATCACTGATACCGGAATATCGCATTGTCAGCTCATTGATGAAACTCTTAACTGACTGGCATTAGGCCCTTGTGCCCAGTTTTTTCGTCGAGCTTAAGTAGTGGACGATGATAAGCAGCAGCGTACTACAGCGTCTCCACGTCAAACGCTACGATTTGCCGTTGAGCGCTGGAAAACTCTACGCCTACTAAGTGAATAGGCTTGCCGCTAGCACGGTACTTGTCGGCATAGCCCTTGGTTTTGATCTGCTCAATCGCTTTGCCTTCAGGCAGTTGTTCAACCACCTTAAACTCAAACAGGTAAACATGCCCGTTAAAGTCGATGCTCATATCCACTTTGCCGTGGTGGCTGGCGTCTTCCACCGTCACATTCACACCCAGCGCGGCGAAGTGGCTGTAAAACACGCTGGCGTAATGGCCTTCGTATTGGGCAATGGGGTTGTTGCGGTACCAGTCGTGTGGCAAGCCGGCATAAAGCGCTTTGAGGTGGGTTTCCAGGCCTTGGAGGTCGTGCGCTTGCAAGTTACGGAACAGCGTAAGCCGCTCCCGAGGGGGGGCTTGCACACCCAGCACAGGTAAAAGCGCTTGGTTAAGGCTGGCTTCCACCTCAAGGTTGGGGTAGCCCAAGGTGTAGAGCCAATAACCGGTCATTGGCTCCTCGACAGCATGCGCGGTCAGGTAGCCCGTTTGGAACAAGAGCGCTTCGGTGGCGATATGGTCGACATCAAAGCGGCCTAACAATTCGGCTTCTGTTTGCAGTTGGCTCAAGGCAGGAGTGAACACACCGCGTTTTTTTAGCAGTTCTACTAAAAACGTAGGGGTAGCGCTTTCAAACCAGTAAGGGGTGAATTTCCGCTCTTCTAACAAGAGCAATACATCAAACGGGTTGTAAACGCTGGGCACGTCTTGCCCGCCCCAGCGATAGCCGTTGTACCAGCGGCGAATCTCGTCACGGTCAAGCCCAGGCAGTTCAGGCGCAAACACCGTGTCCACATCGTGGTCGGTATAGCCACAGATAGCGGCATAGTCAGATGAGAGTGTGATGTCGCGCAGATTGTTCAGCCCTGAAAACAGGCTGACTTTGCTGAACTTGGAAACGCCGGTCAGCAGTACAAAGTGCAGGTGGGGGTCGGCATCTTTCAGCACGCTATAGAGGTTTTTCAGACCTTCGCGCAGTTCGCGCGCCCTATCGCTATCGGGAATATTATCAAGGATGGGTTTATCGTACTCGTCGATCAGCACTACTACGCGTTGACCGTGAACACGATGCGCTTGCTCAATCAAGCTAGCAAAGTCGTCCGCAATACGCTTAGGAGGCGTCGACGTAATCTGCAGACGTGCACGCTGCTGCTGCAACTGATATCGAATGTTCGCATCTAGGTCCTCTCTGTCAGCCGCCACTCCATTGCCAAAGCTTAAACGCACCACCGGGTACCGCTGCTGCCAGTCCCACTTGTCGTGAATATATAACCCGTAAAATAGCGCTTCGCGGCCTTCAAATAGGCAGCCCAGGGTATCTAGCAGCAGGCTTTTGCCAAAGCGACGCGGGCGGGAGAGAAAATAGTATTTGTTTTGGTTCGCCAGCTTTTCAATGAACGGCGTTTTGTCGACGTAGTAATAGCCGCCTTCTCGGATATCCGAAAAAGTTTGAATGCCTATAGGCAGCTTACGACGATGAGCAGCTGGCATGCTGGCCTCCAATGCTGAACCGATGAAACACAGGACAGTTTAGCACGGTGGCGATAAGGGCAGGTGGCGCGTATGGAGCTGTGTTTTTGGCAGAGGTACTGCTGGCGTTCTACGCGTAGCTGAATCAATTAAAGGAGTCCGTAGTGCGCGGTGACCAGAGGTCAAATTTGGTAGAAAACAGGACACAGAAAAGTCACGGTGTGTGCCATCGTTTTGACAATGAAGGGCACAGAATGGCGTTAATGGGTGTGACGGAGAAGATTTGAAATGCATTGGAATGTTAGTTAACTTGTTGTTTTAAATATTTTTTATTGGTTTTTTGACGGTGGGGAAGGGTGATGCTTGTGCGGTGCGTATTCCGCCCTATCGTGACCGCCCATTCCGTTTGAACGTGACCGTCTATTCTGGATGATGGTGACCGCGCATTCCGTTTTATCGTGACCGATTTTGGGCAGTTTTCCGGAATCGCTGGTCACGTTGCCGGAATCATCGGTCACGTTCCCCCGGAATCACATCCAACACGCTGGAATTCTTCAACTTTATTCGGCATACCCTTCTTTTTCATCACGAGGAAGTGCGGAT
>Ga0209349_1000245_pt1 | contig 30035 bp, 48 predicted proteins | sample ETNvirnome_2_130_FD_184067 | JGI IMG/M metagenome (GOLD analysis project Ga0209349, IMG submission 184067) | Marine viral communities from the Pacific Ocean - ETNP_2_130 (SPAdes) (version 2) | ecosystem: Environmental > Aquatic > Marine > Oceanic | place: Pacific Ocean | collected 2013-06-22
GCATTGTAAAGAAGCTCATACTAACCTGCATAAAATTATGAGTATATTATATAGACCCATAGTAAAAGAAACTAAAACAAGGTACAGTATAGAACCCTATAGCCCAAGTGAAGAAACAGAGGAGTCCTTTTTAGACTTCCCAGTATTACCATCAATGTCAGCATTGAGTTTTTTTTTTCATTTAGGCAAAAAACTACCGATAGCTTCGGTCAGATATTTGAGAAAGGAGAGGGAGAAGTTGAAGAAAAAAGCCTAACCGGTAAGTGGGGATGGTATAATATTATCTTTTCTTTAGCAAATGATGATATTTTAAATATTAAAAAAGTAACAGAATTAGAATTATATTTAGTATTAACTTATTTATGTTACCAACAAGACAAAAATAATACAAAGAAAAATAACTATGGTGACATTCAAAAACGTAATAGATGATTTTAGTAATATAGCCACTAATCATTATTTAATAAACTCTTTTCATTCAGGCTTCTTAGATGAGGTGGACGTAAACAAACTTGACCAATCAGATTTTCCGATACTATACTGTGAGCCTGGAACAGCTACTATTGATATGGGTGTATTAACCTACTCATTTACCATCTTTGTTTTAGATATGTTAAAAGAAGATTTGACAAATAGGAATATAGTATGGACAAATACATTACAAACAACGCAAGATATAATAGCAGAATTTAGACAGAACTTAGCTTTACAAACATCAGGAGATGATAGTGGTAAGAAATTAAGCTATGTGCCAAATGAAGCTGTTTTAGAGCTTCCAATAAGTACCGAACCATTTACTGCTAGATTTGCTAATATATTAACAGGATGGTCTGCTACTATGTCAATACAAGTTAATAATACTAACAATCTCTGTGATGCTCCTATAGAGCCTTCAGACAATGACCCTGATTCATAATGGCAGTAGTATTTAGATTAAGAGGGCCGGATGGTAAGTTTGTAAAGGGAGATGCTAAGAACCTAGAAAAGGCTATGACTAGCTTTGGTTCTAATGTTGTAAAGGGTGGTAGAGCTATTCTTAATAAGGACAAAAAAAGAACACAAAGCAATACTCTATTTAATCAATTCCATTATACTATGAAAAGCACAGATAGTACTATTAGTATGGGATTTGAGTTTGGAGATGCTGATGATTACTGGCAATTTGTAGACCAAGGAGTAAAAGGAACAGGTAGTAAAGGGGGGAGAAGTAAAACAACAGGTCAATTTACAAGAGGGGCAGGAAGTCCTTTTAAATTTAAGTATGACAATCCAGGAGGGAAGCTAGTGAATGCTATACAAGGATGGATAAAGAATAAGCCAATTAGCCTAAGAGATGGAAATGAAATGGGAGCAGCTTGGGCAATAGGATATTCCATTAAAAGACGTGGTTTAGAGAGAACAATGTTTTATAGTAGACCAGTAACAAAAGCTCTTAAAACGCTTCCTGATGAGCTTACAGAGGCATTTAGATTAGACTTTAGTAAATTAATAGATAAACTACCAAGCAAGGTATTAATAGAAACAACAGAATAATATGGCATATTCAATAGCACAAAAACCAAATCAATTAGCAGGAGCAAATAGCCCTATGATATTTATATTAAAAGAACCAAGTTCAGTAATATATAATGCTGCTAAATTTAGATATATAGCTCAAGTATATATAAGTACATCAGATGCTTCAACTTGGACAGAGAAAGCTAAAATAAAGCTATATAAAAACAATTCAAACGTAGGAATAGTAGATGTTTCAAAAATAGTTAAAACATATTTAGAAACACAAGAGAATAATATAGGTGACCAAGAAGATATAGATGGCAGTATACATTCAATAGGAATATCAGATACAAGTAATTCTTATTCGCAAAATAGAAGTCAAGTAGTAGGCGTTAAAATAGTAGGGGGATATGAAAAAGCAGATGATGCAAGTTCAAGCCCTGAAGAATTTTTAGATGAGGCTAATACAATTATATACTCAATACCTGCAACAACGCCTTATACAGATACAGGAGCAAATGTAGGGGGGTTAGATATATCAGGAACTAACTACCCATTAACTAATTACTTTCCTAGCGCAGTAACAAAAAAGTTTTTAACAAATTCTCCTACAGCGCAATTTGTGAGAGGAGGTAATACAGCATCAGATAATGTTGATGAATTAACAGTAGCTTTTATTCAAAGGGGTTTAGTAACTAGCTCTACAGTTATGTATAAAATAATAGTAACATATTATACAGCAGCAGGATCTTCTATTAATGCTACCGATATGATATGTACTACAAGTGTGGGTGGTCAGGCTACTGCTGATGATGTTAAAAACAGTTTAATATATTTTGGTTGTGGAACTGCTAATTTAGAGAGCTTTAATAATGGTGGAACTAATCTACAAAGACCAAGTAATAATACAAACTGGGCATATTACACTATACAAGCTACTACAAGTGGAGGGGGGGCTTTAACTCAAATGTATTATTTTTATAAATATGCTAGTGGAGCAGCTGTAGATGATAGGCATCAATCTTGCACAAGGTTTGATAATGTAAGACTTGCTTGGGTAAATAGATTAGGGGCTTGGGATTATATGAACTTCAGGGGAAAATCCACAGAAAGTGTAGCTATAACAAAATCAGAAAGTGCTAAAATACCAGGTACTTGGGGTAACCTTACATTTACCTATGATAACTGGGATAGAGGCAGAAAGACTTTATATACTGAAGCAACAAGAAAACTGACTATTAATAGTGATTGGCTTAATCCTGATGAGGGAGCTTGGTTAGAAGAACTATTTACATCTACTAATATACAAATACTAGCAGATAGCAATATAGTATATCCTGTTATATTAACAGACAAAACATACACTAAAAAAACAAGTGTAAATAATAAAATAAAAATACAGTATACAATCAATTTAGAATACGCTAATAAAGTAAGAACAAACAGCTAATGAACACAAGACTTGTAGTATATAGACCAACCTTAACAGATACAGGTATGTTGGTCAATAATCCAGGCTCAACATATCCTGTTTCAGATTCCAATACAATAATAACAGTAGATGGTGAAAATGCAATATCTTCAGGAGCACAAGCAGGTGATGCTTTAGCAGATAGCCAACATAATATATTTGGAATAATAAAAAGCGTAGATAATGCTACTACCATTACTTTATATAGTGTCACAACAGTTATTCCTGATAATGCCATGCTTTATTATTTACCTGAAAAACCTTACGATTTAGACTTACAAAAAGCTCCAAATGTTAGGCTAAATTATAATTGGTTAGATATTAAAGAGCCTGACCAAAGAAAATCTAATTTTAGTCAAACTGTTAAAATACCCTTTACTAATGAAAATAATAATTTTTTTGAGAATTGGTTTGATGTTAATTTAGATACTTTAGTATACAATACAAGAAAAAAATTCAAAGCCATTATATTAGTAGATAGCGTTCCACAGCTAGAGGGATATATACAACTAAAATCTATTTATATAAACAAAAGATTATACGAGGTTGTAGTATTTGGTGATACTGCCAATTTCTTTGCTGACATTAAAGGTCGGAAATTAGCTAGAGCCTTTATAAACGAAGATGGAACACTAGACCAACAACTTGACCATAAATTAACATTAGCTAATGTAGAGAATAGTTGGACTGCTCCAGGTTTAACTACAGTATTATCAACAAATGAGTATGATGTTATGTACCCTATTATTGATTATGGTCATACAGAATTCCCTTTATGTGATAGTATGTTTTGGAATCCTGATTACCTTGACCCTTTAAGCCCAAATTATGAAGGTGGTGTTAATAGCGATCTCCAAGATAATACTAACTATTACGGATTAATTACAGCAAATAATTTAAAGCCTGCCATAAGAATACAAAGGCTTTTAAAGATAATAGCAGCAAAGGCAGGTTATTCTATTACAAGTACTTTCTTAGGGTTAGATGGAGATGACCAAGATAAGGACACATTTTTTGGGAAGCAATTTATGACATTAGCCCCTCAGTATGAAAGAACTAGAGTAAAAGTATTTGAAGGATTTAGTGCATCTACAACTACGGCAGTAGGTGAAATAATGGGTTATGTTAGCCCTTATAATGTACGACTAGATGGTATTGAATTTGACACAGTAGCTTATGACACTAATAATGTATTAACTAATCAAAACTGGGCAGGTTATACAGCTCCAACAATTAATGTTTCATACGACCCTGATTCAGAGGATGAAGTGCCTTTTATGAATATTACATTACAAGTAGATATGGTTTTATATTTACCAGATGCAACTCTAAGTGGAAGTGCTATACAAAGTTTTGATGTAATGCAAAGTTGGAGTATATATGAAGGTGGGTACGCTGCTGGTCAAACTGTAACAGTTAATCCAGGTAATACTGTTTCAGTTCAATTTACTCAAACACTTAGTATTTTATATTTTATAAATTACAATCCTTTTCTGGAATTATACATTGTGCCTAATATGGTGAGTGGTAATTTAGGTGGAGCAACTTTTGTAGCATCAATGTTAAGTGGTTCAATACAGACTCTAAACTTAGGCGAGGCGTGGTATAATAACGGAGCTATTAACGGGGAAGTAATTATGGAACAAAATATGCCTGATGTAGATCAATCAGATTTTATAAAAGACTTATGCTCAAGGTATAATCTAATAATAACAAGTAATCCTAGCGACTCTAAAAACTTAATTATAGAACCTTATCAAGACTATATTGCTGATGGCGAAATGCAGTATTGGACTGATAAGCTAGATATATCAAAAGAGCAAGTAATTAAGTCTACTAATGAAATGCAAAAAAGAACTTTATTATTTTCTGATTTAGAAAATAAAGATTATCTAAATAAAAGTTATACTAATAAATGGCAAAGGGTTTATGGTAGTATTGAGCAAATAAATAACAATGATTTTGCTAAAGGCGATTTTAAAAACCATAGTATATTCGCTCCTTTTATTGCTCAAGGGATAGGACATTGGGCTAACAATCTACAAGGAATGTCGCCTAATGAACAGGTTGCAGTAGCGTATACTTATGAGGTAGATGATGATGGAATAAAGAAACCCATTACTGATGGCAAGCCTATGTTATTCTATTATAGTGGAACGCCTATCACGTTAACAGATATGAATGACCAATGGAATAACGACTGGGAGTTTAACATATTATCAGGAGCATATACTGTCTTTGGCGAAACTGAGGCTTTAGATGTAAGTGATAAGTTTCCTTTATGCTTACAATATGATTTAAGCACTATTGGTAGTGGTGTAACAACATCAACTAAAATACTCCACTGGGAATACTACAACCCCACATTTTTAACAGGATTTACTTTTAATATATTTGGTGAAACTGTCAGTAATCACGGATTTTATAATGATTACTGGGCGAGTTATATAAATGAAATATATAGTGATGAAGCTAGAATAATGGAATGTAACTTACATTTAACTGAAGATGATATATTAAACTTTTCATTTAAAAATCCTATATATATTAAAAATACATTGTGGCGAGTTTTAAGTATAGATAACTACGTTGTAGGTGGTAAAGAAACAACAAAAGTAAAGTTAATAAAAGCCCTTTCAAAACTAAATTATGATTGTCAATACATACCAGAAACTTGGAATGCGCAAGGCACAATAAACTTTACTAATATTAATACTGGTGATACTTCATTAGCAGTAACTTATGAATGTTGTAAAGAAGTAAATCCATTTTATTTTTGGCAACAAACACCTCAACTTGCTGATTTAGGATTAGGTACTTGTTGGTGGGGAATGATAGCTCCTGGTGGAAATGGTGGTGGTGGTATAGATATTGGTGGTGGTAACTCTGTACCAATCAGTCCACCTTTAGCTTTACCAATGATGCCAATGCAAGGTAGCGATACTCAAGTAATAAGAAGAAGGGGTAATCAAAACGCTCAAGAAACAGTTGTATATTTAGAGTGCGTAACACAAGACACTACAGCAGGTAATTTAAGACAACGAAATGTAAATGATAGAATAATAACATTACCACCTAACTCTATGGCTTATATAAATGTAGAGCTAACAGGAAATATAATAGGTGGAACAGCAGGTAATACTGGCAAGGTGGGATTCTTTGAGTATTATAGTGTATTAAAAAGCCCGGCAAATAACGAAAAAACATACGCAGGTACAACAAGTCAATATAAAGATAAAGAACAAAGAGATAATGATTTCCCTGAACCTACAGTTGATATAGCTACTTTTGGTTCAGACAATACCTTAAAATTAACTATTACACATTCAGGCAATAATATGACTAATTGGTTAGCGAAAGTAAAATTATTAATTACTAATATTCAGGATGAGAACAGTCCTGTTCCTGAAATAGCAATCTTTCAAAATAGTAGTGGAATATTATTTCAAAATTATGGATTTTTATTATGGAATTAAATGAAATTAAAATAATAGGTGGTATGATACCAAACTTATTAAAATTGATAATTGAACGTAAATTATCAGGAGATGATTATAACTTTACTTATGGACAAGAGGAGTACACAAAGGATTTAACAAAAGTTAAAAAACAATTTAAAACACAACTAAAAAAGACATTTAGATTATGGCAATAGGTAAAAATATAATGGAACTTATTTTTAGGGTAAAGGCAGATGGTGCAAAAAAGGACATTAAGCAGGTAGGAGATGGCTTAAAGAAAGTAGGCATAGGTGGTAAGGTTGCTCAAAAGGGCTTAGGGTTTATGAGCAAAGGCTTTAAAGGTGTAGGACTTGCTATGAAAGCAGCCGGTATTGGTTTGTTTGTTGGCTTACTTTCACAGCTTACAGGATTGTTTTCACAGAATCAAAAAACAGCAGATACTTTTAGTAGGATAATGATAAAACTACAACCTGTATTTGATGCTGTTGGTAAAGTGGTGGAAGTATTAGCAGCAGGATTAGAAAAAATGGTAGATTGGATTGTTCAAGCTATAGATTGGATAGGGGGTTTAATTGGATTAAGTACCGGCTTTGGAGATTCAGTTAATGCTAGTGCAGATGCCTTAGTAAATCAAAGAAAAAAAGTGCAATTATTAGAAGCTGAATTAGGGTTGTTACAACTACAATATCAAAGGGAGGCAGAGTTAATGCGACAAATAAGAGATGATGAATCTTTAAGTATTCAAGAAAGAATTGATGCTAATTTTGAATTAGGTAAAGTATTAGAACAACAATTGCAACACGAAAAAAGTGTTGCTATGGAAAGTTTACGACTAGCTGAATTAGAGCTATCAAGAAATAAAGAGAATATAGACTTACAAGTTGAATTAACAAACGCCAAGACAAAACTGGCAGAAATAGATGAAAGGATTACAGGTCAAAGGTCAGAGCAATTAACTAATCTAAATTCATTAAATAGAGATAGGGCGGCACAACAAAAAGAAGCTGCTACAAAAAGAGAAGAACAATTAAAGAAAGAAGCAGAGATGTTACAAAACTTAATTGATTTGCAGAATGAAGATATTGAAACAAAAAAGAAAGCCTACAAAACTATTAATGAGCAGTTTGACAATGCTGAAGAAGCGAATAAAGCACAGATAGATGCGTTAGAAAAAAGAAAAAAAGCCGAATTAGCTGCTTTAGATGCAAGTGTGCAAGGAGCAAAAAAGAATATAGAAGCACAGAAAGGGGTTACAGCAGGAATTGAGGAGGAGTTAGTAGTATTAGAAGATACTAATAAAAAGAAAAAACAAAGCGTAGAGGATTTAATTCAAGAAGAAATAAAGGCGTTTTCTGCAGGTTCAGATAATTTTTCTGACTATAATAAAAAGATAGAATCAGTACTGATAGATAAAGAGGAAGAATTATTGAAAAGGAGGCAACGTACTCTAGCAGCAGAGGGGGATGATAGAATAACAAGCCTAGAAGAATACGAGAAGTATATGGAAGAATATATTGCCATAACTCAAGATAAATATGATGATTATATAGATGAATTAGGGTATGTAAATATTTATAACAGAGATCAACACAACGCAAATATAGGAGTACTAGAAGATTCATTAACCCGAATTAAGAATGCGGCATCACTAACTAATGATGCTATTGTTGCAACAACAGAAGAACAATTAAATCAATCTATGCAAAGTGCTGCATCTTCGGAGCAAATAATTGCAAACTCTATTAATAAAAGATTAGAAATAGAGAAAAGGTACGCAAAGGAAATAGAGGCAACAGAACTGAGTTTAGATGATACTACATTAAAGCTACAAGAACAAGCAGATGAAAAACTATTCTTACATTTTGAAACAGCACAACAAAAAGAAATAAGATTAGCTACAGAAAAATATGCAGAATTACTAGGGGCATCAAAGAATAATGCAGAGATGACTAAAAGAGTTGAGGATGATAAGGTAAGGGCTTTAGAAAAAATAAACCAGAAATACATAGATGCTCAAAAAGTAGACAAAACTGAGTTTAATAATTACTTAAAGGTACAAGATAAGAACGCAAGAGAAAAGGAGTTAATGGAGCTAGAAGAACACTTAGCTAAGGTATTAGCTATAGAGGGGCTTAGTGATGAAGAAAAATTATTAGCAGAGGAGGAGTATATAAGAAGATGGGATGAACTTAATGACAAACACAATGAAGAAGATTTAGAAAAGAAAAAAGCCAAACAAAGAGAGTTGGAAGATATGGCTTTGCAGGGTATGAATCTGATGGTCGCAATAGCAGGAGAAAATGCAAAAAAAGAACTTAGTATCCTAGAAAAGAAATTTAAGAATGGGGAAATGTCAGAGAAGGAATACGTTAAACAAAAAAATGCAATAGAAAAGAAACAGGCTAAAAAAGAAAGGAATGCAGCTTTAGTACAAATTGCAGTAGATACAGCAAGAGGTATTTCAGCAGCTGTAAAAGCAGGTGCAGGCGTACCCTTTCCTGCAAATATTGCAGCAATAGCTACAGGGGTTTTATCTGTGTTAAGTGGAATAGCAGCAGCAAAGGCAGCTATGAATGAATCCGCAGGTGCAGGTGAAACAGACCTTCCTGGAGATACTGATACTGATACTGGCGAAGATAATACAGGGGCAGTTCCTGGAATTACATTTGGAGCAGCAGGCTCTGAACAAGCTCCTGTTCAAGCTTATGTTGTAGAAACAGATATTAGTAATGCTCAAGCTTTACAGTCAGAACTTGATTTACAAAGTACCCTATAAACAAAATATTAAATTTAATATATACTATTACAATGGCAGAAAAAAAAGTAAAAAGATTAGTAGAACTAATTATAGATGAAGAGTCTGAAAGGTTTGGAGTAGAAGCGATAAGCCTTGTTGAATTTCCTGCAATCGAAGAAAACTGGGTGTTCTTCAATAAAGACAATTTCCTATCCTTAGCAAAATTAGATGAAGAAAAGAAAACTCTTGTAGGAGCTGTGCTTATTCCTGAGAAAGAGATACCTAGATATGACCAAGAACTTGATGAGGAGTATGTAGTTTACTTTAGTAAAGAAACTATTAAAAAGGCACAGGAGCTATTTATGGTTAATCTAAGAAACAATAATGCTACCTATGAACACAAAGTACCAATAGATGGTTTAAGCGTTGTAGAGAGCTGGATTAAAGAAGATGAAAAATATGACAAGTCCTCACAATTTGGATTTGAGAAAATGCCTATTGGAACGTGGTTTGTGAAAATGAAAATTTCTAATAACGATGAGATGTGGGAAAAAGTAAAGAATAAAGAAGTAAGAGGATTTAGTATAGAGGGGTACTTTACTGATGTTTTAATTGAGGCTTCTAAAAAGAAGAAGTATAAAAAGAAATACACTAAAGAAGATATATTGTCTGATGAAGATTTATTAGACAGAATTAGAATGATTATAACTCAGGATGAAACAGACCAGTTTGAGTTAATGAAAGAATACATTACGAAAAAGGCTTTATCAAAATATCCTTGGAAACAATGTATCGCTGATATGAAGAAAAAGTACGGAAAAGAATCTGCTGCTAAAATCTGTTCAGCTATAAAAAGTGGCACTGTTAGAAGGTAGCCTGTAAACAATATTAAATTAATTATATATACTTATAAAAATACTATACAATGAAAGACACGTTAGAAAAAATCAAAACTTTATTGTCTATTGATAATAAAGAATCTAAAGAAGTTAAAATGTATGCTGAAATGATATTAGATGATGGCAGAGTTGTAGCTACTGAGGATGAACAATTTATGATAGGCTCTGAAGTTTTTGTAGTTAATGATGATGGAGAAGCTAGTTCTTTATCAGCAGGAACTTATAAAATGGAAGATGGGGCTGAAATGACTATTGATGACAATGGTAAAGTTTTAGACTTAGGAGAAGAAAAAGAAGCTGAGGATGTAGAAGCTGAAGAAGAAGATAAAGAAGAAATGGCAGAAGAAGCAGATGTTGCTGATTGGAAAGGAATGGAAATTAGAATTAAAAACCTTGAAGATGCTGTAGCTGATTTAAAAGCAGACAAAGAAAGTATGTCTGTAGAAACTGAAGAAACAGTTGAAGAAGAAGTTGTAGAAGAAAAAGTAGAGATGTCTAAAGATATGGTTACTAGCTTAGTAGAAGAAATAGAACACTTAAAAACTAAGTTATCAGAAATGGAAAATACACCAGGAGCTGAGGGTTTTAATCACAATCCTGAAATGAAAACTAAATCAGATAAAGTTGATTTAGCTAAAATGTCAATTAATGACAGAGTTAAATATTTAATAAATAATTAGAAAATGAAAAAAGATAATAAAAACCAAATTATGAAATTGGCTAACAACAAACGCTACGAGTTTGATATTACTGTAAATGGTGATACTTACGCAGGTGTTCATAGTTTGCCGTATGTAACTGCTGCGTTAAGAAGTCCTGACACAGTTGCTAAAGGATATGTAAGGACTATAGATGGATTAACTAAGTCTGCTGTAATAAATAATATTGCTTCAAGCAATCCTATTGTTGCTGCTGCTTGTGGGTTTTCAAGTGAAGACACTACTTCTACTTCAGAGCAAGTTCTTTCTTTAACTGACCTAAAAGTAAACGAGGAAATTTGCCGAGGCACAATCTTCCCTACTTGGATGGGGCAAGGAATGGATAGAAACGGAAACTTACCACAAAACTTTTCTGATTTCTTATTAGGAGTAATTGCTTCTAAAGCTGCTGCTCAATTAGAGATTGGTATATGGCAGGGAACTTCTCCTTTTGGAACTGGATTCTTATCAGATGATGGAACTCAAGATGAAACAGGAGCAGATGCAAGTGCTTGTAAAGACTTCACAGAAGTTGATTTTGCTGATGCCTTAGCAGCCTCAGATATTCTTACAGATATGGCTTCTATATACAATGCTGCTGCAAGTGATATATCAGGAATATTAACAAAACCAGGAGTTGGATTCTATATGAATAACAAGACTTATGGTTTTTATATTCAAGCATTAGCCGCTGCAGGTTCAAATCAAGGACAGGTTTCAGGAGCAGGGTTTAATTTGAATGGAGATAATATGACTTACTTCGGATTCCCTATTTATAGATGTCCTGGAATGTTCAACGATACTATCCTTTTCACTTATCCTGAAAACTTAGTATTCGGAACAAACTTAGCAACGGACTGGACTGAAGCAAGATTAATTCCAACGTATGAATACGATGGTTCTGATAACGTAAGAGTTACTATGAACTTTGCTGTAGGTGTACAGACTGCTGTAGCTACAGATGGTGTTTACGGAAGTACTGTTTGGACATAGTAGATAGATAATTAATGGGGAGTGAAATATCTCCCCTTTTTATAAACAAATTAAAACAAAAATAAAATGGCTTGTAATTTAACACGAGGTTTATTGGTTGATTGTAAAGACCAAATAGGAGGACTAAAAAAAATCTTCTTTGTAAATACATATTGCTCTGATATTAGAGCAGGGGGTACATTTTCAGATAATGTAATGACTACAGCAGGTTTTGTAGATTGGGATATATATAGTGGTACTTATGTAAATGTATTTCAGTATGACCTAAGACCTAATCTATCTTCAGTAACTGTAAACATAAATAGTGACCCTGCAACAGGAACTACTTTCTTTGAGCAAACTTTATCTCTTACGCTACAAAAATTAACAGCAGCACAATCTAATGAAATTAAACTTATGTCTTATAATAGAAGTCAGGTATTTGTACTTGATAATAATGACAATGTATTCTTATTAGGTATGGACAATGGTTGTGATATTTCTGGTGGTACTGTTGTAACAGGAGCTGCTAAGGGAGATATGTCGGGTTATACTTTAGAATTAAGAGCAGAAGAAAAAGACCCATTAATTTGGCTACCTGCAACAGCAGGAGGTGGTACAGCTAAGTACCCATTTGATGGATTATCTGATGAAGATAAATTAAATATAACTGTAGGAACTTAATCAATAAATCGTTACTCAATTAAAATAGGGTTATCCAATGGGTAGCCCTTTTTTATTAAATTAATTTTACAATTAACTAAATAGTATAAAGTTTTCTTTATAAAACTTACATTTGAAAACGAATTAGTTATATTTATATATACTATTAAAAGACAAATATTATGGCTTGGAAAGTAAAAGAACAATACAAAGATTATAAACCAATAAATATGAACTTGGCTTATGGTCAATTAAGACCTCATCAAATAGAAAATTTATCTGATGAATTAAAAGAGAAGTATTTTGAACAAGATACTCCTAAACCAAAAAAGAAAAAAGTTAAAATAGAAACAGAATCTTATGATACCTATACTGATTAATGGGAACTAAAACAGAAAATGTAGAAGTAAATAAAGATTTGTATCAGGAGTTTATAGAAAAAATATCTACTGTAGATAATGCAGAAAAACAGGAAGAATTAGTAAAAGAGTATTATAACAAAATATACACAATTAGAGATTAATGGCTACTTACAATTTAAAATATTCAGGAGCTATGGCACAGTTGCAAAATGTATATTTTTATGAAGATATTACATCTGCTTTAGGTGGTGATAGTACCCTTATAGATAGTGGAACTCCAGGTAGTAGTAGCAATAAAACTATAATGTTTTATATAAGAGGTAGAAAGACAAATTGGACTAGAGGGATTTCTGCTTATGCAACAGTTTCAGAGGGGTTTTATAGGCCTACATACCTTCATAATGATAGGTATTGGCTACTAAGATTACAATTTGTGTACCCAACAGCAAGTAATATTACCACTTATGATGCAGGAGCAACCAGAGCTTTAGGTGGCTTTGTTGCCCCTGTAAATGAAACTTATGACATAAGTTTATATTATGGGGCTTGGGATGTAAAAACCTTTGGAGATGCTTTAACTAAAATTGATGGCATCAATATTGTTTTAAATGTAACAGTAGATGAGACATTTACCTCTATAGAAACTGATAATCCTATCGCTTATTATAATGAATATAGCTCTAATGATGCAATAGAAAGACCCACAATGTATGGTTCAGCTTTAAATAAGGGTTTGCCTACGCTTTCACTTGCTGATGGTGGAGATGGCGATACTCCTCTTATAGTTACAGATGCTCAATATGGCGTACAAACTTGGACTCCATCAACAGATTAAATATGAAAAAGAAAAATAATACAGAAATATCAGTAATACATTTAGCAGAGTTTAATCTACCACAAGTTACTGAAACAACTAATAAGGATTGGATTCAATTTGGCACAGATAATATGTACCCTCAATATCTACTTGAATTATACAATGGAAGTAGTATTAATAATGCTATTATAAAAGGAGTTTCAGCTATGATCTATGGAGAGGGGTTAGATGCTACTGATAGAGGAGATAGTAATGAGCATAAAGAACAATGGTTAAGGCTTACATCATTACTAGGTCATTCACAGAAAGACCTTTTAAAGTGCCTAGCATTTGATTTAAAGCTGTTCGGAATGTGTTATGTTAATACGATATGGAACAAGCCTAGAACAAAGATAGTAGAAATGTACCATATCCCTGCACAATATATAAGAAGTGGAAAGACTGATGGATATGGTAATGTAAATGAATATTACTATTCAGCAGATTGGACTAATACTAGAAAGCACAAGCCAAGAACTTATAAAGCGTTTGATGAAAAGGACAGGACAAGTGCAAGTCAAGTATTATGTATCAAAGATTATTCTCCAGGAAGCTATTATTATTCACTACCTGACTATCAAGGCTCTACTTCTTATATTCAATTAGATATGGAGATTGCTCAATTTCACTTATCTAATATCAAATCAGGTATGTTTCCCAGTCTTGCTGTGAATTTCGCTAATGGAATTCCGAGCCACGATGAAAGAAAAACTATAGAAAGACAAATAAACTCTAAATTTGGTGGTAGTGGTAACGCAGGTAAAATTCTAATTACCTTTAATGATGGAAAAGATACTGCTCCTGAGATAGTGCCTATAAGTTCAAATGACAATGCAGACAGTTATCAATTTCTATCAACAGAAACTACTAGAAAAGTGCTTACAGGACACAGGGTTACAAGCCCACTCTTATTCGGAGTAAAGGGAGATGGTAGTGGATTCGGTAATAACGCTGATGAACTACGAGATTCTTTTAGTTTGTTTATGAACTCTGTGGTTAAACCAATGCAGAACACAATTTTAGAGGGTTTACAGCCTTTATTTTCAATTTGTGACATAAACCTTGATTTATACTTTAAATCGCTTAAACCTGCTGATTTCATTGATATTGAAAATGTGGCTAAAGTAAGTGAAGATGAACAAGAGAAAGAGGGAATAGATACAGGGGATGAAATTAAGAAAGAATTTACTGAATTATCTAATGATGAATTTGATATTTTATTAAACAATTTAGAAGGAGAGCAAATAAATGATGATGAATGGGAAGTTGTGGATGAAAGAGAGCAAGGTACAGGAGATGATTATGAAGAATGGGCAGATAGATTTATACAAAAGAGAGAAGATTTTGCAGTAAATGAAATAAAAAGTAATGAAGATAAATTTAGTTATTTAGACAAGTCTTATTATAGAGTAAGATTCAAATATGCTGTAGGTACAACTAAAGGCTCAGGGGGTAAATCAAGACCATTTTGCAAAAATATGATGAGATTAAGTAGAGGAGGTTTTGTTTATAGAATTGAAGATATAGACATAGCAAGTGAGAGGGGAATAAATTATCAATTAGGTCATAATAAACAACCATACGACCTTTTTAAATTCAAGGGCGGTGTTTACTGTCGCCATAAATGGAACGAAGTTTTATATAGACTTAAAAAGGGCACTGAATTAAAAGATGGACAAAGTTTAGATAATGATTATAACAAGGTAGATAGTATTCCTGCAAGTTATAAAAGAAAACCAAAAGGATTAAGAGAAAGTAAAATAGCTCCTTATAATATGCCAAATAATGGTCATTATCCAGGAGTAAAATAAATTAAATTATGGCAATACAGCACACACTTTTTGTAAGTACGGATAGAATCAAGAAAGACACAGCTCTCGGAGGAAGCGTTGATAACAACTTATTACTTCCGTATATACTAATGGCTCAAGATAGGTATATATTACCTGTACTTGGAACGGATTTAAATGATAAATTAGTATCAGACATTCAAGGTAGTAGTTTAGCAGGAGCATATCTAACCCTTTTACAAACATATATCCAACCTGCTTTAGTTCAGTTTGCTTTTGCTACTGTATTACCATTTCTTAGACTTAGAATGGTAAACAATTCAGTAGTCACAATGAATAGTGAGCAGGGTGGTAGTGTTTCTCATAGTGATTTAAAGCCTTTAATTAATGCGAGTATAGACCAAGCTGAGTTCTACCGAGAACGATTGATAGACTACATAAGAAACAATACAAGTAGCTTTCCTGAGTATCAAACAAATCAGGGAGCTGATCTTACTCCGACTTCTCAAAACTATTATGCAGGTCTAAATCTTGATGTAGCTCCAATGAGTAATAAAACAAAATCCTTTTTACAAGGAGCAGATATAACAATATGTTGCTAAGATATGCAAACAAAACAAAAGGAAAAACAAAGGAAAAATAACGAACAAAAATTAAAAAAATATTTAGATAGTTATGGCAAATCAAAGACTGACAGACAAAACAGAACTAGCAGAACAGGCAGGTAGTGGGGATTTAATAATGCTCGTTGATGTAAATGACACCACAGGTAGCGCAGCAGGAACAAGTAAGAAGCAAGACTTTAAATACTTAATGCAAACAGATAAATTTTCATTAAGCAACGCTGAGGTATTAGCTTTAGATAGCACACCTAAAACTCTAATAGGTGCTTTAAGTGGTTATATGCCAACGATATTTAATGTTACTGTATTATGTACTTATGCTTCATCAACAGAAAGTTCAAGGAAAGATATGATATTTGGATTTGATGAATCTGTTGATACTGAATATTGGGCGTATATAGAATCTATGATGGATAGTGAAACTTCAGACAATTCTTATGTAGCAGGAGCAAGCTCTCGAGTAATTAAAACAGGGGTTTGTTCATCTTCTCTACTAAATAAACCTTTTAAAGTATGGGCAGAGGGAACAGGTTTTAATGGTGGTTGGAGTTGTGATATTTATGTAACCTATTGTTATACAAAAGTATTATAAAATGAAGATAACAGAAAAACCAATATATTTTTTTTTAATAGTTTTTATTCTAGGAATAGGAACTTGTAATGCGCAATTTTTTAAGTATGCTACTTTCTATTCATCAGGAAGTATTAATACAAGTATGATTGAAAATCAAGACTATATAGCTATAAACAAAGGTTATGAAGAAACAACTCAAATAAATCCTTATGACTACAACTTCACAATCGGAATCCGTAAAATTGCCCGTTTCAATTACGAACAAAAGCTCACGACTTGGTACTATGGTAATGAAAAAAGTGTTGGAGATAATACTACCATTGGTAATAATAATGGTTGGGAGTATTTGCTTAATTATTCTTTTATTCGTAATCGTTCTGAAACATTTACTAATAGAGATTTTTGGCTTAGGTACTTAGGTAATAGATGTGTTACTAAAATACAAGTAAAAAATGATGAACGTAGAAACTTAGAATACATATCTTTTGATACAAGGTTTAGAATTAATAAAGGAGCTTTTGATTTCACTATTGGAGCAGTTGGTAGGAATCATCCTGTCTACGGAATAACTCCTATTGAAGATTTTTGGGTAAGTGGAGAGAGTTCATTCCAAGAATTAGCAGAAGATTTTGGCTATTCAACTCAATTTGTACAAGGTCAATGGCACTGGTTTAATGATGATGAATTAATAGCAACTTCAAATGATGAGTTTTTTAAGCACTATTTTGGTTCAGCTATAGGTCAGTATAACCAAGAGCAATTAAACGCCTTAGGTAACGTTACAGAGCTTTCTGTGGCTATTGGTACAGCTTACTATTACTATAGTGATAAGTATTGGATTCACGGATGGCTAAATGTCATGCCTTTTCATTATGGATTAGATGATTATTCTTACAACTATGAGGGAGTTTCTACGGATGTTGATTTTGGACTGGTTGCAGGATGGAGAATTACAAAGAATTTAGGTGTATTTGTAGAGGGTACTTATTTAGAATACTGGGAAAAGCCTGTGCAGGAGTTCAAATTTGGTTTTAATTATTTAATATTTTAGTATGAAAAAATTAATATTATTATTATTTGTTTTTAGTTATGGATTTAGTCAGACGAATTGTGAATTATGCGTTGAGCAAAACGGATTCTATTGTGGAGATGATGAGGGTAATTGGACTCAGTATTCTCCACTTGGTTGTGTACCTAATGGTCTTAATAATCTCTTATATCTTAACGATGGTTGGTTAGATTGTGTAGATGGATCAGATGAAGATGGTGCAGTACCTACAACTTTAGCAGACTGTGAGCAGTATGTAGTGCCTTGTGATACTGTATATATCAATGTAGTAGACACTTTATATGTTACTGAATACCTTGACTGTGAATCAGGTTTACCTTGTGGAAATACAGCTATTTTAGAGCTACTGCAAAAAACAAAAAACCAAAATAAAATATATAATCTAAAAGGACAGGAGATATACAGGAGAGAAAATGTATACATAGAAGATGGGAAAATTAACTTTAAATTAAAATAAAAAATGAAAGAATTAATCTTAAAATTTATTAAATCAAGAAAGTTTTGGTACGGGTTTGTAACTGTTATGCTGATATTATTTTCAGATAGCTTTGGAATAAGCTCTACTAAAATGAATACTTTAGTAATAGTTACTGTAGCTTTAATAATTGGTCAGGGTATTGCTGACAAAGGGTGTAATAAATGTTAAACTATGGCAACAGAGGTATCTGAAAATAGCAAGTTTACCCTAAGCCTTAAAAGTATTGGTATACTTTTAACAATGGTTGCTACCATAATAGGTATGTATTGGTCATTAAGTATGGAAATTCAAGAAGCTAAAGAACTACCTAAAGTAGAGATTCCTGACCCTGAAATAACAAGACAGGAATTAGATTTAAAATTAGAGCTTATTAGTACAACTGTAATGAGTAATGCAGAGAAATTAGGAAAAATAGAAACGCAGGTAGAGAAAATAGAGGAGAGAGTATACGAGCTTAAATGAGATACCTTTTATATATATTATTGTGGGTAATACCTTATCAATGTTTGAGCCAATCGCTTATAACAAATACTGAATTAACAAAGTATCAGCAGTCCAATGAACCTCTAGTTATTGAGTTTTGGGCAGATTGGAACGACAGTAACAAATGTCAATTCTTAGGCAATCTTAAAGATTGTAGGATGTACAGAATATGTATTGAGGACTATCCTGATTTGGCAGAATCTTACAAGATTAAAGTATTACCTACGATAATAGTTTTCAACAAAAAAGAAATAATAAAGACTTGGAAAGGAGATTTATTATTCAGGTTAAATGTTGATAAACAAGAAATTCAAGCTGTAGTAGACAGCATAATAATATCTAAATTTAGATAATGATACTTTCAAAGAACTTTTCGCTAAATGAATTTACTAAAAGTGTATCAGCAATTAGAGGTGGAATAGAAAATAGCCCTACTTCTGAGCATATTAGGAACATACAACTATTAGTTAAATACGTTCTACAGCCACTTAGAGAGGCTCTAAGGAGTCCAATTAGGATCACTAGTGGTTATAGATCAGAAGCATTAAACAAGCTAATTAAAGGCTCTAAACGAAGCCAACATTGTAAAGGACAGGCATCAGACATACAATTTAAGGTAGATGGTGTGATGGATAACAAGGTTATTTGGGATAAGGTTATAGAATTAGGGTTACCTTTTGACCAAATGATTAATGAGTTTGAGTATTCTTGGATTCATATTAGTTACAACCACGAGCATAACAGAAAAAGTTTACTTGAAGCCTATAAAGAAAATGGAAGGACAAAATACAAGTTTCACAAAATAGAAAAAGGGATATGAAATTACTAAAAACACTATTCGGAGATGGAGCAAGTAAGCTAGTAGAGTCTGTAGGGGGTGTATTAGACAATCTAAGCACGTCTAAGGAAGAAAAGCTAGAAGCTAAAAGAAAGATAAAGGAGTTAATGGTAAATCATCAGGTAGAAGTAGAAAAGAATGTTACAGCAAGATGGCAATCAGATATGAATAGTGATAGTTGGTTGTCTAAAAACGTAAGACCACTTGTGTTAGTATTTACTATTGCTTGTACTATGCTACTTGTATTCATAGATAGTGGTAGTATTACCTTTCAAGTAGAAGAAAAATGGACGGATCTACTTCAATTAACGTTGATTACAATTATTGGAGCATACTTCGGTGGCAGGTCGGTCGAGAAACTTAAAAAATAAATTATCAAAAAAGACTATAGACTTAGATTAACTAAAGAAGAACACGACCTTATTAAATCTAATAGGGTAAAGTCAATTAATAATGTATTAGTAATAGGAGATTTGCACGAACCATTTTGTTTAGATCAATATTTATATTTCTGTATAGAGCAATATGTAAGATATAATTGTACAGAAGTGGTATTTATCGGAGATATTATCGATAATCACTATGCTTCATATCACGAAACAAATGCAGATGGAATGGGTGGTGCTGATGAGTTAGAATTAGCTATTAAAAGAATTGCTAGATGGTATGATGCATTCCCTAAAGCAAAGGTAATTATAGGGAATCACGACCGAATGGTAATGCGTAAAGCTCAAACCTCAGCTATACCAAGTAAATGGATTAAGAGTTATAAAGAAGTCTTAGAAGTGCCTAATTGGAACTTTGTAGAAAGGTATGAAAAGGATGGGGTACAATACATTCACGGAGAAGGTGGTCAAGCATTTATGAAATGTAGAGCTGATTTAATGAATACTGTACAGGGTCATCTCCATACTCTTTGTGGATGCCAACATTTTGTTGGAAGAAAGTTTAGAGTATTCGGTATGCAAGTAGGGTGTGGAATAGACTTTCAGCAATATAGTTTTGCGTATGCCAAATATGGAAAAAAACCTGCTATTGGTTGTGGTGTAATCTTAAACAATGGTAATCTCCCTATTAATCTCCTTATGGAACTATGATATTAACAATTTCTTGTTAATAAACTTTAAATATATTTATTAAGTAATTTTTATATATGTAAAATTAATGTTATATTTATATATTATTAATTAAAACTAAAAGAGAAAATGGAAAATTTAACTTATGAACAAGCAATAGAAAAATATAATATTAAAAAATATATTTTAGAAACTTATCCTATAGTTTCTTCTAACCCCAAAATGAAAAGGAGTTTAAATAATTTTTCTTATGAAGAATTATATAAATTAAAAAATATGTTAGATAATAAATAATATAAACTTAAAAATAAAAAATAATAAATAATATGAAAAATATTAATAAAATGTTAAATGATTCTATGAATAAATTAAAAGAATTACAAGAGGAACGTAGCGAGTTTGATAAATATATGGAAGAATATAGAAGAAAATCAGCACGTTCACAAGAACTAAGTAAGCCTGAGTTATATAATACTGTAAGGGCTAAATGGCAAATAGATTATATAGATTATAATGGCTCATTCTTAGAGGTTGCTAAAGACCATATTACTGGAGAAAACTTTAGTGACTTACCAAGTAGTAGTTATGAAAGCTCTCAATTTATAGGTACTAAAAAGCAATTAGATGATATGCTAAAACCTTTAGAATTGCTACCTCATAATGAAATTAAAATAATTGGTTCATCATTCTTAGAAGAAGTTGGTGTAGACCATGACGAAGTTTATCAAGACTATTTAAATACTAAGAAATAAAATTATGTTAAAAAAATATAAACAAAATTTAAGAGTAGAAGGTAATAAAGTATATTCTTATAATACATTAGTTGCAGAAATATCAGGTGATATAATTAAAAAGGTTGATTGGATTATAGAAAGAAAAAATAAATACGGATGTACAGAGAAGATTTCTACAAGCCCAACAACAAATAAACATATAAATTATGTTGCAGAAGAACTTAATTTAAATCTAATAAAATAATGGCAGTAAACTATATAGAAACAGCAGAGCTACACACCTTTAGCTGTGATGGGCAAATTACATATATAGGTGGTATTGATGCTAGTGGTAATGAAATAGTAATAGAGGTTTGTACTTATCAACTATTACATACTTTGGACATCCCTTATATGAAAGAAAAGTTAAACGATTATATTAATAAAATTAATACAGAAAAAAAATGAAATATTTATCAGAAATAATGGAAAAGCAACAAAATGATCTTTTCAAAAAAAATAAAGTTTTCTTTGCCTTTGGCAATAAACAATTTAAAGATGGAATAAAAAAACATAACATACCAAAAGAAACTAAAATGACAAACGTGGGGCAAGGTATGGTTTGTCCATCAGATAATGTTAAAGAAGTAATTGAAAAACTAGATGTAATATATAAAGAAAGCATAAAAAAAGATATGAAGCAGGGTAAGGATAAAGTTATATTAAGAGAATTACAAAACCACGAGTGCTTTTATGTAGGAGATATTACAGATTGTGTAAGTAAATTAGAGGATTACCCCATAACAAAAGAAGAAATAGTTAAAGTATATCAAGAAAATTATCAACGTATAACATCTAAATTTTAAATTATGACACAAAAAGAAACATTATTAAAATACCTAAAGGATAATGAAAGTATTACTTCTTTAGAATGTGTAACTAAACTGTTTATAATTGATTTACAGGGCGTTGTTAGAAACCTTAAAGAGGAGGGATATACCATACTTGATAAATGGGAAAAGAGAGTTAATTTATATGGACAGAAAAAAAGATTTAAAAGATATTTCCTAATTCAGAATGATGTAGATTATGCTAACTTTAATATAAAATAATAAACAGTTATGTTAAATTATATATATATTTATAAAAAGAAATTGTTATGGTAAATATAAATTTAAAAGAATTAGCTGACCACATGGCTTTGGAGGAGTGTAAAAGAATCTATGGTGATGACCACGAAACATTGTATAGAAATAATTATGAAGGATTTTCTGGATATGTTATGCGCCCCTCTGTGAGGGTTACTTATAAAAAGTTATACAATAAGTATTATGACTTAATAAACTCATTAATAAAAAAGAAAGACAATGAAATATAAAGTATTAAACACAAGCCAAGATATAAGAGAATCTATCTATAGGCTAATGATTAGAAATAAAATCAGAAAGGTAGAACTTGCTGATCGAATGGAATTATCCTATCCAAGTATATTGAATAAGATTGAGAATCCTGGAACATTTAAAGTTTCTGAATTACTTAATTTATGTAATATACTAAATGTGGATATTAACGAATTATTAATTAAATACTAAATAAAAATGGAAATTAAAAAATCAGTAGTAACTGTAACTTCTCCTAATGGTACTTGGGAAGGTAAATATGGTTTAATGTATAAATTTGTAATAGAATTTGAAAATGGAGATAGAGGAAGTTATCTATCTAAATTAGAAACTCAGAATAAATTTATAATTGGTAATGAAACTGAGTATGAATATACAGGAGGAGAATATCCTAAAGTTAAACCTCATTATGCTAATCCAATGCCAAACTCTAATTTTACTAATAAAAGCTCTGAAACAAGGGATGAAATTAGATTTAGCGTAGCCTTTAAAGGAGCTATAGATTTAGCTAGTTCTAAAGTAATTGATATTAAAGATATTAAAAAGAAAACAATAGAATTTTCTGAATTTTTACAAAATAAAAAGGATGATGATTTACCTTTTTAACAATTTTATGTTAATAACTAATATATACTATACTTAATAATTATATAAGAAATATTATATATTTAACACACAATGAAAAAATCAATATTAGCATCTAGTCCTTTTCTTATCTTAAACAAATCTCTTTTAGTTGCCTTTGGAATAGATGCTAATGTTGTTCTCTCTCACTTATATCAGCAACAAAATTACTTTAAAGAACAGAATCAGTTATTAGATGGAATGTTCTTTTGTACTACAGAAAATATTAGCTGTGTAACAACTCTTTCTTATTACCAAATAAAACAAGCAATTAATATACTTATAAAATGGGGCATATTAAAAGTTGTAAGAAAGGGTGTTCCTGCTAAATTATATTTTAAAATAGATGAATCCCAGATATTAAAAAATTTAAACTCTAGTATTAAAAAAACTTCAATACTAGATTGTGAAAATTTTAATAACAAGACTTTAAAAAATTTAAGAACTATTAATAATAATAAAGAAATAATAATAAAAAATAATAATAGTATATCTCCAAAGGACAAATTTTTAAATGATGTTAAAGAATTAGAACCTAAAGATTATATAGAAGATTTTGTTGATTATTGGACTGAAGAAAATAATAGTGGAAAAATGAGGTGGATGCTTGAAAAAACTTGGAATACATCATTACGTTATAAACGATGGATAAGAAATAATGCTAAGTTTGAAAAAACTACTAAAACTACTGACCCTAAATTTCCAGACTATTATGATATACATTTTGCCAAAAGGTTAGAGCAAGACCATACAGCCCTTAGAAGCTATTATAAGCATTTAGAGAGTTTAGGTTATGAAAAGAAAGTAAATAGCTATGATGGTAAAATTAAATGGCTTAAACGATGAATATTATAGTTTCAATAATATGGAATGGTTTGATGCTTGGGGTAAGACATTATGAAGCTGATAAAAATCATCCTTATTTTGAACTAAGAATATATTTACTTTTAATACAGTTAACAATATTTATAGACAATAGAAAATGAAAGAAGTAGAATTACAAAATAGTATAGTAACATACTTAGAATATACAGGAATGTTGTTTACCTGTACTCTTGGAGGTGTGTTTTTAGGTAAATCTAATTGGAAACAAAAGAGAATGTTATCAAAACACTACTCAAAGGGAGTGCCTGATGTACTTATTTTTGAACCATCTAACAACGATAAATACAATGGCTTAATGATAGAGCTTAAAGTTGGATATAATAAGCCTACAAAAGAGCAGAAAGAATGGATAGCCAAATTAAATGCAAGAAACTATAAGGCAATAGTCTGTAGATCATTAGAACAATTTATAGAAATAATAAACGCATATAAAAATGAAACCATTTAGATTTTTTAAAAACATAAAAAAGCCAAGTCATACTATATTTACACATTGTTTTATATTCTTTGTAAATGATGGTAAAAAAGAAAAGACATTTATATTCAGAGATTTAGATACTGATTTTGAGGGAGTAGATTATGACAAATATATACATAAAAAAGAAAAAGATTTATATGATAAATATAAAACTAATGTAAAAATAGAAGGTAGTAGGCTTGGATTATGGGAGTATGAACAATTACTAGAGCTTGGTGTAGCTAAATTGTGTTAAAATTAAATGTATATATAAACAAAAAGTATGCCAAACTGATGGAAGTTAGTAGAAAATTAACATCAAACAAATATCCTGACCATGAAGATTTACTACACGAAGTTATATTAGAGCTTTATAGCAAAGAGGAGGAGCTGATTAATGGCTTAATAAATCGGGGGGAATTATTGTATTATATCGTAAGAGTTATGATTAATCAATACCATTCTTCAACTTCTCCTTTTTATGCTAAATATAAAAGGCACTATCAAATAAGAAAACAATATAAAGAAAATTATATATTTAATAAAAGGGATGGTGGTATTGCAATAGAAAATTGGGAGGAGCTAAAAGAAATGGAGAGAAAGCTGAATTGGATAGATAAAAAATGTAAGGACTTAAATTGGTTTGATGTACAGATATTTAAAATATATTATTTATCAGAACAAAATTTTAGTTTGACTTCTATGCAAATGGCTACAAAGATTAATAGAAATACATTAGGAAAATCAATAAGAATAGTTAAAAAGTATTTAAAAAATGAACAAGAAAAAGCTTGAAATAATAGAAAACTGCATAGAAACCTTTAATGCTATAGAGTATTTTGAAGTTTTTAGAATGAAAGAATTATTAAAAAAAGACAAATTTTATATTAAACATCTTATTAAACACATAAAACATTTAGAAAATGAAAAACAAAAAATGTTAGAGTTATTTAATTTAGCTATAAAAAAATTTGAAGATGAAAAAAAAAAGTAAAGGGCTTGGTGATACCATAGCAAATATTACAAAGGCTACAGGAATAGATAAAGTTGCTAAAGCAGTATTAGGTGATGATTGTGGATGTGAAGAAAGAAGAAAGAAATTAAATCAAATGTTTCCAAACTTTAGTAATATAAGACAATTCACAGAGGATGAGATGAAAATATATGATGAAGTAATACCTGCTGTAGATAAAAAGGGTATGCTTACACCTGCTGAAAAGGCAATAGTATCAGCATTATATAAAGGAGTGTTTGGTGTAGACCCACAATGGAAAAGCTGTAGCCCTTGTAATAAACAAATAATGACTAATCTAAAAAAAGTATATGAAAAAAGTTGTAAAATTTAATCTCGAAACATCAAAAGGTTTAAAGCTTACTGTTTTAACAGAAAAAGGAGTAAAAGAAATTATAGATAAAAAGATAGCTAAAGCAATAGAAAAAATAAAAAAAAATATGAAGAAGAATTAGAAAATGATAATAAAGTATGAAAAAGAATGTATGGAGGTTTACTCCTAATAAAAGTAAGCATCACGGCAGACACGCTAAAAGCAAAACTACCTTTAATAAAAAGGCAAAGAACTATGTAAAGAAATACAAAGGACAAGGTAGATGAGAAACCATACTAAGGTATATATGACATTCTTTTACTTAGATGAAAGCGATTTTATTGCCTGTGAAATGTGTAATGCTCAAGGACAAGACATTCATCATATACAAGCCAGAGGATTAGGAGGCTCAAAATGTATGGACTTTGTAGAGAACTTAATTTGCCTTTGTAGGGATTGCCATAATAGGGCAGAGAGTGATAAAGAATTTAATACCTATTGCAGAATACAACATTTAGAAAACATTAAAAAATATTTATATGAAAATTACATTGATAGAAATAAACAATCTTAATCCTGCTGAATATAATCCAAGACAAATTACTAAAAAGCAATTTGAGGATTTAAAAGCAAGTATTGATAAATTTGGATTGGTTGACCCAATAATTATAAATTCAGATAATACTGTAATTGGTGGTCATCAGCGTTTAAAAGTTTTAAGAGAATTAGGAGCAAAAAAAATACCAACAGTAAGAGTTAATTTATCAAAGGAAGATGAGAGAGAATTAAATGTAAGACTAAATAAATCAGGTGGTACTTTTGATATGGATATATTAGCAAATGAGTTTGATGTAGTAGATTTAAAGGAATGGGGTTTTAAAGATATTGAACTTGGCTTTAATATAGATAAAATACAAGATGATTTATCTGATAAAATAGAATTACAATATAAGATAGAAGTAGATGTAACTTCTGAAAAAGAACAAGAACAATTATATAATGATTTAACTAATAAAGGATATATATGCCGAATTTTAACATTATAAAAGAAGTTAAGCCTAAAAAGACATTTAGGGTTAGCTCAGTTATGGGTAAATTTGATTTACAAACTGAACATATCAAAGAACAATTTATTGGAGATATAGATTTAAATGATGATTGGCAAATAGGTTGTATAATTGGAAGTAGTGGTAGTGGAAAGACAACAATAGCAAAAGAGTTATTTCCTGAAAGTTATATAACTAATTTTAAATATGAATCTGAAACTATATTAGATGATATGCCTAAAGAAAAAAGTGTAGATGAAATTACAAGGACTTTTAATAGTGTAGGATTTTCTTCTCCACCAAGTTGGCTTAAACCTTATTCAGTATTATCTAATGGACAAAAGATGAGAGTGGATTTAGCAAATGGTTTGTTACAAGATAAAGAGTTAATGGTATTTGATGAGTTTACAAGTGTAGTAGATAGGAATGTGGCACAAATAGGAAGTTATGCAGTACAAAAGGCTATTAGGAAAACAAAAAGAAAGTTTATAGCTGTAAGTTGTCATTATGATATTGTGGATTGGCTTTTACCTGATTGGATATTTAATACTGATTCTATGACTTTCCAAGATTTGAGAAAGCAAAAAAAAAATAGACCAGAAATTAAATTTGAAATATACCAAACAAGAGATAAATCAGTATGGAGAATGTTTGCTAAACATCATTATTTAAGTCATAGTCATAATAATGCTGCTAATGTTTATGTAGCTTTTGTTAATGAGCAGTTAGCAGGATTTATAAGTATATTACATCAGCCTCATCCAAAAGTTAGAAATATAAGGAGGGTGCATAGAGTTGTAGTTTTACCTGATTATCAAGGTATTGGAGTTGGTATAAGATTATTAGAATATATAGGAAATAAATATATAAATAATAAATATAGATTTACAATAACAACTTCAGCTCCAAGTTTAATAAACTATTTTAAAAATAGTATAAATTGGATATGTAGAAGATTTGGCAGGAATATAAAACATTTAATTGGAGATAGTTCATCTAGAATTACAACTGCCTGGGAATATAAATTATAAATTAAATTTAATAAAATGAGCAAAAAAGAACACATAAAGAAAAAAATGTTAATAGAGAGTTTAGAAAACTCATTAGGAATAATATCTACAGCTTGTACTAAAGTGAATATAAGTAGGTCTAGTTTCTATAAATGGTATAAAGAGGATGAGGAATTTAGAAAGAAAGTAGATGAGATAGATAGTGTTAAATTAGACTTTGTAGAAAGTCAATTATTTAAGAACATACAAAACCTAAAGGAAAAGAGTATTATATTCTATCTACAACATAAAGGGCATAAAAGAGGGTATATACAAAAGCAAAATATAAACCTTACTTCTAATGAAGAAAAAATAAATAAAATAGAAATTGAAATCATTAAACCTACAGGGAACAATAGTTCTTCAGAAGAATCTTAATGCGACCACTAGAATTGTTGTAAATCAAGGAGGTACTAGAAGCAGTAAGACCTATTCTTTAGCACAATTAATAATCCTGAAAGCTCTACAGGAGCAAGGAAAGGTATATACAATATGTAGGAAAACACTACCTGCCTTAAAAGGTACTGCCTACCGAGATTTTTTTTCTATATTAGAACATCATAATTTATATAATCCTGATAATCATAATAAATCAGAACTTACTTACAAATTAAATAATAACGAAATAGAGTTCATCAGCGTGGATATGCCCCAGAAAATCAGAGGTAGAAAAAGGCATATATTATGGCTTAACGAAGCTAATGAGTTTAGATTTGAGGATTGGATTCAGCTTAGTTTAAGAACAACAGAGAATATATATTTAGACTTTAATCCTAGTGATCCTTATTCTTGGATATATGATAATGTTATGAATAGAGATGACTGTACATTTATTAAGTCAACATATTTAGATAATCCTTTTTTACCTGAAGAAACAATTAAAGAGATAGAGAGATTAAAGAATTTAGATAGTAATTATTGGAAGATATACGGACTTGGAGATATGGCTCAGCCTACAGAAACTATCTTTAGACAATTTGAGATAGCTAATAATGTACCTAATGAAGCAGAGTTAATAGCAATAGGAATGGACTTTGGTTACTCTAATGACCCTACAGCAATAGTAGAAGTATTTAAATTAAATGATAATTTGTATATTAATGAACTACTATACAGCAAAGGATTAACAAACCAAGATATAGCTCAGAAGCTAAGGGAATTAGATATTACAAGACAAACAGAAATAATAGCAGACTCAGCAGAGCCTAAGTCAATAGAGGAGCTACATAGACAAAATTTTAATGTAAAGGGAGCTAAGAAAGGAGCTGATAGTATTAATATGGGAATAGATGTTTTAAGGCGTTTTAAGCTACATATAACTAAGAACAGTACAAATGCTTTAAATGAGTTTAAATACTACAAATGGCTAACTGATAAGAATGGTCATATAATAAATAAACCTGCTACTAACCAACAAGATCACTTGATAGATGCTGTTAGATATGTTGCTTTAAATAAGCTAATGACTAATCATAGTGGTAAATACTATATTTTATAAACGATTATTAACAAATTATATATACTATTAAAATGGGAACAAAAAAAAAGAAAGTTGAAATACCAGTAGATTGGAGTGGTATATCAATAGATATGTACCTAAAGTTTGATGAATTAAAAAAGAAAGGGTTAAATAAGAATGAGTTTAACATAGAAATATTAGCAATTGTCTGTGGATTGGAAAGGGATGAAGTTGAGAGGATGGAGGTTAGTAGTTTAAATAAGGTTTTAAAAAGCCTTCATTTTATAACTAAAGAACCTAATACTGATAAGCTACAAAAAAGAGTAGAATGGAATGGGGTTACTTATGGCTTTATACCAAACCTTAGTGAGATTACAATGGGTGAGTATGTAGATATTGAGGAGCATTGTAAAGAAGCTCATACTAACCTGCATAAAATTATGAGTATATTATATAGACCCATAGTAAAAGAAACTAAAACAAGGTACAGTATAGAACCCTATAGCCCAAGTGAAGAAACAGAGGAGTCC